>OGTI01000004.1_pt1 | contig 271538 bp, 241 predicted proteins | sample 1574601 | NCBI WGS metagenome assembly OGTI01 (sample SAMN03295810, study PRJEB24534) | human gut metagenome | isolation source: fecal sample 5 from infant 1 | host: Homo sapiens | place: USA: Pittsburgh, PA | collected 2014-07
AATTATCTTTCAATGATTGGGATTAAAGTACCAACACGTTTTGTCCTATAACCCCCATTTTCAGATGAGATATTAATAGGTCGAGGTATTACCTCTAGAATTAATATATTCCCTCGTGCTATATTACATATGAGTAGTATTTTTACGTTCATATGTATAAGGAGATACTCTATGTTTAACTTTTATAGTGAGTTATTATTACGTTTACAGAAACAATTTGTATCCGAACATGAATCTGATTTCAAATCTATTGAGGATTTGTTAGAAGCATTTATGACTCAATATAATCGTGGTGATTTTAATAATACGATAGAAATGAAATTACGTGATTTATATGAGGCTGCAGAAGAGGCTGATACGAATGAGAAATCAAGAAAGTTATACAATGAAATCCTTGCATTATGTCCTGATGAAGTAGATGCTAAACGAGAACTCATAGCCCTTGAGTTACATCCAAGCTTTCAAATTTATCAGTTGAAACAGCTAGTAGAATCGTTGAAAAAACCAAAGAAAATAGATTGGAATATAATAGAGACGCGTCCTTATATGCGTTGCCTCATCGACATGGGGATGATATATTTAGAATATAATATGTATAATGATGCGATTGCCTGCTTTACGCCAGTTTTTCACGGAGACAAGCAAGATCATTCGGGATTTCTTGTGTATATGATGGTTGCTTGTTGTGGAGCTGCCAACTGGGATCGCGGCCGCAAGGTATATCAGCGATATCTTGCATGTTGCGATGATATACAAAATGCATTTAATCAGGCTCCGGATATCATGTTGCCTATGCATATGCTGTATATTCTATTGGCTTTGCAGTGTGGTGAAAGCAAGATAGCCCATGATGTATTAGCAGATCTTGTTGATGAATATGAAGATATTGATTGGTTATTACAAGATGCAACGCGCTGGAACGATTTTGTAGAAGATCATTTAGAGGCTATTATGTATATGGTAGACCAAGTGAGCAATATAGATTCTGACCCACGAGAATTAATAAGCTTATATACTGCTATCTCATTTTTACCAACTCAATTAGTGGATTTTGAAAGTCCATTATGGCAGACTCTATATGATGCGTATGAACGTGTTACCGGTCGAACTGTTATAAATCGGTACTCTAATGATAGTTATATGGGAAAACGCGAGTCCGCTCATATGAGCCCCGTAGAGGTTGCTAAAGGTGGGGCTTTGCGTGGAAATCCGGTATATGACAATATACGGTTCGGTGCACAAATTACACTTTCACAAGCCGGCCTATACACAGTAGATGATTTTAAAACAATTACTAAACAAGAAGTATTGATGCTACCGGGCATTGGTAAAAAAACAGTGGAACAACTAGAGCATAATGGTGTTATATTTAAAGCCTAAGATGTGACTTGAATTTAATAGCGATCCTAGGATAACGAAGGGCTATTTGTCTTTTTCATAATTAATATAATCCCTTTGATGAGTATCTTGGTACTGATCAAGGGGATTTTAAATTACTACAGGGTTGTACTAATTTTTGTCCTATAACCCCATTATTACGCTAATGTTAGAGCGTTGGGCTAGTTGCTAAATAAAAGAGCTAGAAAAGCGTCTAACCACTTGCAAATGTAGTAGGCGAATACATTTAGCATGACGGCTAGCCAAAACAAATAAAATAGCTGCCACAAATACGAAATAGACATCGTAATTTATGACAGCTATTTGGCAGTACATGGTCAATCTTATAGTGTAATTATTTAGTTATATTCTATTTTTTAAAAGCCTCACCGATGGAATAAATTCCGTCAAATAAGAAACCGAAGGCGATGAAATAGATAAATGCTTCACCAAAAGCGATCGGCTCGAATATAAGTAATAGGCCTAATAGTAAAAGAATTAGTGCAAGCCATTTTGCATTACGTCCCATGAGTGATACCATGCTGTCGGACTTTCTTGATTTAATGAAAATAAAGATGGCTTCAATTACCATCCAGATGCCGATTGTGATTGGGAGTACTAATGGTAGGAATGCAAATCCGCCGGATATTAAATAGATACCGAATAGAGCATTGATAATGCCGCTGATAAGATACCAGCCGCTACGTAATTCAGACGATAACGTAAAATAATTTATAATAGAGCTGACCGCACTGACGAAAAAGATAATAGAAAAAAGCCAGGCAAAAGCTATGAGATTAATAACGGGATTTAAGAGTAAGAATATCCCCAGGATAATGCTTACAATACCCGATAAAATAAAGAAGAATTTACTTGAACCACTCATAATAATTCCTCCAATCATTGGTACTGCCTATTTACACTATACGTGAGATCATGGGGGATGTCAAATTGTAACGATAAAACTGTGTTTTCACAAAACTCACATGTCCATCCTGTTGACACAGTTCTATAGAATACCGTATAATACCTTTATATCTTAAATACGAGCTATGAATGGGTATAAAGGTTTACAAATCCTGCTTTCAGAGAGTTGCCGGTTGGTGCGAGGCAATAGAGGTTGTACGCTGACACTCTCCCGTGAGCTTTGGTGGCGAATGCAGCAGTAGTCATCGACGGTGGTTCCGTTATACCCGCAACGAGTCCCAATTAGGGTGGTACCGTGTTATGAATATAACGCCCCTTTGAGCAACGACAGTTGTTCTGATGGGCTTTTTTTATTGTAAAAGTCTAGTAAAATTACTGATTTGATGTATCTACGTTGGCTTCAGCCGAAATAGCGTTGAAATCGGCGGTTTTACTAAACTTTCACAATGGATAGATATAATACAGTGTTATGTTTTATTAGTATAGAAAAGGTGAAGATTATGGATCAAAATCGCGTATATTTCTTCGATACAACCCTTCGTGATGGGGAACAAACACCAGGTGTGTCTTTACAAACTCCTGAAAAAATTGAAATTGCGAAAGGCCTAGTACGCCTCGGCATCGACGTAATCGAAGCTGGTTTCCCAGCAGCATCCCCTGGGGATTTTGAAGCAGTACAAACGATTGCACGCGAAGTGAAAGGCGCAACAATTTGTGCGTTGGCACGTGCTAATGAAAAGGACGTACAAAAAGCGATTGATGCATTGAAAGATGCGGAACGTAGCCGTTTGCATGTATTCATTGCTATCTCTGAACTTCATATGGAATATAAATTAAAAATGACTCGCCAAGAGGTATTGGATAAGGTTAAATCCGTATTGGCATATGCAAAAGGTAAGGTTGATGAAATCGAGTTTTCTGGTGAAGATGCGGCACGCTCTGATTTAGATTTCGCATGCCAAGTATTTGGTGTTGCCATTGCTGGTGGTGCAACAATTATTAATGTACCAGATACAGTAGGTTACATGAACCCTAATGAGTTCGGTGATAAAATCCGCTATATTAAAGAACATACACCAGGCATTGAAAATGCAATTATCTCCGTTCACTGCCATGATGACTTAGGTCTTGCTAATGCAAATACGTTAGCTGCTATTAAAGCAGGTGCACGCCAAGTAGAAGGCACAATTAATGGCCTAGGCGAACGGGCTGGTAACGTAGCGATTGAAGAAGTTGTAATGGCTCTTAAAACACGCCATGATTACTTCGGCGACCATCAAGTGAACATTGATACAAAACAATTTACGAAAGTTTCTAAACTAGTAAGTCGTTTGACAGGTGTTGTAGTTCCTCCAAATAAACCAATCGTTGGATCTAATGCCTTTGCTCATGAGTCTGGTATTCACCAACATGGTATGATGAGCAATCCTGAAACATATGAAATCATGACTCCTGAGTCCGTAGGGGCTGAAAAAACAGACCTCGTATTGGGTAAACACTCTGGCCGTCATGCCTTTGCTGATCATTTGGCAAAACTTGGTTTCCAATCTTTCACAGAAGAGAAAATCAACGACCTCTTCGCTAAATTCAAAGAATTGGCTGACCGTAAAAAACAAGTATACGATGATGACATTATCGCTCTTGTAGTAGACAACTTACATCATAAAAAAGCATTCGAGCTTGTGGCTCAATACTACAAATTGGGTGAAAAAGGCTATGCTTACGCAGACGTTCGTCTCATGACTCCAGAAGGTGAGAAAGCAGATGCTGCCGTAGGTGACGGTCCAGTAGACGCATCCCTTAAAGCAGTTGAACGTGTAGTTGGCTTGCCAATCAGCTTAAAAGACTACCAAATCCGCGCTATTACAGCAGGTAAAGATGCCCTTGGGGAAGCAACCCTTAAGGTAGAATACAACGGTCGTTTATACCATGGTCGTGGTATCAGCACCGATATCGTTAAATCAAGTGTAAATGCATATATTAATGCAGTAAACTCAGTATTCCTAGCTATGGAGCTAGAACAAGAGGAGGAAAAATAATATGGGTATGACCATTACTGAAAAGAATATGGCTCGCCATGCGGGTCTTGATGTTGTAAAACCAGGCCAAATCATCGAATGTCATTTGGATGCGGTATTGATGAACGACATCACATTCCCACCAGCGCGTAAAGAGTTCTTAAAAATCGGCAAACCTGTATTTGACCGTCATAAAATTTACTTGGTACCTGACCATTTCACACCAAACAAAGATATTCAATCCGCTACACAAGCTAAAGTAATGCGCGATTTCGTACGTGAACATGGCATTACAAACTACTTTGAAGTGGGTAGAATGGGTATTGAGCACGTTATTTTGCCAGAAAAAGGCCTTATCGGTCCAGGGGAAATGATGATTGGTGCTGACTCCCACACTTGTACATATGGTGCAGTAAATGCATTCTCCACAGGCGTAGGCTCCACTGATGCGGGCGTAGCTATGGCAGAAGGTAAAACTTGGTTCAAAGTGCCTGAAACAATTAAGGTTGAGCTTATCGGCAAACCTAACAAATGGGTAACTGGTAAAGACGTAATTCTTGATTTAATTGGTCAAATCGGCGTAGACGGTGCTCGTTACATGGCCCTTGAATTCGCTGGTGAAGGCATACAACACATGACTATGGCTGACCGCCTTACAATCTGTAACATGGCTATCGAAGCGGGCGGTAAATGTGGCGTATTCCCATATGATGAAATTACTGAAGAATACATTAAAGGTCGCATAAATCGTCCTGTAGAACCAATTAATCCAGACCCTGATGCAGTATATGCTCAAACTGTGACTATCGATTTGTCCAAATTGCAACCAGTGGTAGCATTCCCTCATTTGCCATCCAACACACATTATATCAACGAGATTGACAAAGATATTAAAATCGACCAAGTTATCATCGGCTCCTGTACAAATGGCCGTTACGAAGACTTGGTGGCAGCTGCAGAAATCTTCAAAGGTCGCAAAGTAGCTCCATTCGTTCGTTGTATCGTAATTCCTGGTTCCCAAGATGTATACGATCAAGCTATGAAAGATGGTTTATTGGACATCTTCGTTCAAGCTGACTGCGCAGTGTCCACGCCAACATGTGGTCCATGTCTTGGCGGTTACATGGGTATCATGGCTGAAGGGGAACGCACTGTTTCCACTACAAACCGTAACTTCCGTGGTCGTATGGGTCACGTTGATTCTGAAGTATATTTGGCAAGCCCTTACGTGGCGGCAGCGAGTGCTGTATTAGGCCGCATTGCAGGCCCTGAGGAGGTTTAATATGGATTTTGAAAGCAAAAAAATCTGGCGCTACGGCGACGATGTAGATACAGACGTAATCATTCCAGCTCGTTACTTGGCGATTGCTGACTGGAACGAATTGGCGGAACATGCGATGGAGGACATTGATACTACATTCGCGCCAAATGTGAAAGCTGGCGAAATCATGGTAGCTGGTAAAAACTTTGGCTGTGGTTCCTCCCGTGAACACGCACCAGGCGTTATCAAAGCAAAAGGCGTACCTGTTATCATTGCACACTCCTTTGCCCGTATCTTCTTCCGTAATGCTATCAACATTGGTTTACCAGTAGTTGAAATCGGCGAACAAGTAGACCGTATCGACGCTGGCGATGCAATCGGCGTAGACTTGTCTAAAGGTATCGTGTACAACTTGACTAAAAACGAACAATACCAAGGCACTGAGTTGCCACAATTCATTCAAGATATTGCGGCAGCCGGTGGTCTTGTAAACTTTGCGAAAAACCGTAAATAATACTACGTGACCGATCCTCGGTGATGCGCCGCCGCTCCACTAGCTTAACGGTCTGCGGCATAGCCTTGACCTGCTAAAGTCGCGTTAGCGCATGCACCTCGGATCTACGTATTTATCTTTTACGATTTTGAGCAAAATTAAAATCCCTATAGCTATCAAAATCTTGAACGAATTTGTGGCGGAGGGAAATTACATATATTGGAGAGGTAATATGAGCGAAAAGAATATCGTATTGATTCCTGGTGATGGTATCGGTACTGAGATTATTGCTGCAGCGAAGGCTGTGTGTGATGTGGCTTTTGAGAAAGCTAATGTAAAGGTTAATTGGATTGATAAAAAAGCGGGCGGTGCGTCTATTGATGCATATGGTGTGCCTTTGACTGAGGATACAATTGAGGCTTGTAAAGCGGCTGATGCTGTATTGCTTGGTGCTGTAGGCGGTCCTAAATGGGATAATGTGGATCCTTCTATCCGCCCTGAAAAAGCAATCCTTGGTCTTCGTAAGGAGCTTGGTTTGTTCTGTAACTTGCGTCCTGTAAAAATCTATCCATCTTTGCAAGAGTATTCTCCTCTTAAAAAGGAACTTGTACAAGATGTAGATTTCGTTATCGTTCGTGAGTTGACTGGCGGCATTTATTTCGGTGAACGCGAAGAGGCACAAGGCGAAGGTGCTAACGAGTTTGCTTGGGATAAAGAAACATATAGCCGTTACGAAGTAGAGCGCATCATGGATATCGCTATGGAAACAGCTCGCAAACGTAATAAAAAGGTTGTATCTGTAGATAAAGCAAATGTATTGGCCTCTTCTCGTTTGTGGCGTAAAATCGCTCAAGAGAAAGCGGCAGCTAATCCAGATATCGCAACAGATTACTTCTATGTAGATAACACAGCGATGCAACTCGTTGTAAATCCTGCACAGTTCGACGTTATCGTTACAACAAACTTGTTCGGCGATATCTTGTCTGACGAAGGCGCTGTTATTTCTGGTTCTATCGGGCTTTTACCATCTGCATCCATGGGTACTGGCACAGCATTGTATGAGCCAATCCACGGTTCTGCACCAGACATTATGGGTCAAAACTTGGCGAACCCATTGGGTACAATCTTGTCCGCAGCTATGATGTGCCGTCACTCCCTTGATTTGCCTCAAGTGGCTGACGCTATTGAAAAAGCTGTTGAACAAGTGCTCGTTGATGGTTACCGCACAGGCGATATCTACCGCGAAGGCTTGAAACGCGTAGGTACCACAGAAATGGCGCAAGCTGTTATTGAACGTCTATAATCGTAGGGAACAAGGTTTTGAAAGCTCATCAAGTGAGCTAAATCATTTCAAAATCTTATCATATACATTATAATGCAGAAATATTATATAGGTTATTATATAAGAGAGGGCTAGTCACTCTCTTTTTTGCGGGAGGAGTTATGTTATCTTATTTTTTACTTGCCTTATCTATAGGGCTTGAGCTGTTTGCTACGACCATGTTGAAAGCCTCTGATGGCTTTACGCGGCCGTTACAGACTATTGCCTGCGTATGTGGCTATGTAGGATCTTTCTATACATTGACGCATGTACTGAAATATATTCCACTCAGTGTTACCTATGCTACCTGGTCTGGCGTAGGTCTCGTGGTGACGGCTCTCATTTCTGTTTTTATCTTTAGTGAGGGCTATAATATTTACACTATATTAGGTATTGCTCTTATTGTAGTGGGTGTGGTAATCCTAAACTTGTGGGGTAGTGTAGGAAATTAAAACTATAGCTAGTTTCTATATCATAAATTAGAATACTGTAGATGTAGATGTAGATGTAGATGTAGATGTAGATGTAGATGTAGATGTAGATATAGATGTAATTATTGGGCAATATATTTCAAAGGAGGCCTTTATGAATTCTTCCATGTATCGAAATTTAACCATTACTGCGTTATTGATGGCATTAGCTATCATGATTCCTATTATAATGCCTCTGAAAGTTGTCATTCCACCGGCATCGTATACACTAGCGAGTCACGTGCCTATATTCCTGGCTATGTTCTTGTCTCGTAAGATGGCGGCTTGTGTCGTAATAGGCTCTACGCTAGGTTTCTTTGTAGCTGGCTTCCCTATCGTTATCGTTATGCGCGCTGCATCTCATATCATCTTTGCCTTGATGGGTGCTTATTATATTAAACACCATCCAGGCGTATTGACTGGGGCTTTATCCTTCGCTGCGTTCAACCTTGGCTGTGCCATTATTCACGCCATCGGTGAAGTGCTAGCATGCCTCTTATTCTATACGACAACTACGATGCCGAATATCGATCTTATCTACGTTGTATTCGTCCTTGTTGGTGGCGGTACTATCATTCATAGCATGGTTGACGGATATATTGCATTATATATCTATAAAGTAATTCCAGGATTATCTAAGCCTGAGAATAAATAATCGGACGTTATCCTAGCTTATTTAAGGTAGATAATAAACAACCGGCTATTAAAACTGCATATGCTCGTAACCACTCATGGGAAATCTATTGTACGCTAATGTACAGAATTTGATTATCTATGAGTGGTTTTTTAGAATAATTCTCAAATCTGTACCTACAGATACAGACTTAACAATGCGATATGGGTATAATAAAATCATAGTTAATGACCGGGTTGTGATATATGCATAGCAGTATAGATAGATTTATACATAGATACCACATAGGCCATACATATTGTTAATTGTGAAAGACTTTCACAAGAATTATGGAGGTTATTATGAGAAAGCATATAAAAAATAACGTATCTTGGGTTGGTAAAATTGACTGGGAATTACAAGAGTTTCACGGTTCTGATTACAGCATTAATAATGGATCTAGCCAAAACGCGTACTTGATTGAAGAGGAGAAAACCGTCCTCATCGATACCGTATGGAAACCTCATTCCTCAGAGTTTATTGATAATTTGGAATCTGAAATTGATCTAAACAAGATTGATTTTATCGTATGTAATCACGGCGAAGTCGATCACAGCGGTTCCTTGCCAGCATTGATGGAAAAAATTCCTAATACGCCGATTTACTGTACAGAAAATGCCGTTAAGTCCTTGGTTGGTCAATACCATCATCCAGAATGGAATTTCAAAACTGTAAAAACAGGGGATTCCGTAGATATCGGTAACGGTAAATCTTTGGTATTCGTAGAAATGCGCATGCTCCATTGGCCTGACTCTATGGCAACCTATATGACTGGCGACAATATTTTGTTCTCTAACGATGCGTTCGGACAACATTTCGCGGTAGAAGAATTGTGGGCCGATAAGGCTGATCAATGTCGTCTATGGGCAGAGGCGATGAAATACTACGCTAATATTTTGAATCCATTCTCTCCATTGGTAAAAGCAAAGGTTGAAGAAATTCAAAAGCTAAACTTGCCAATCGATATTATCGCTACTAGTCATGGTGCTATTTGGCGTGAAAATCCATTGCAAATCGTAGAGAAATACTATGAATGGTCTCAAGCATACCAAGAAGATCAAATCACAGTCGTATATGACACTATGTGGGATGGTACGAAGAAATTGGCCCATAAAATTGCCGATGAGATTGCTAAACAATCTCCTGATACACGGGTTAAGATCTTTAACATCAGTAAAACAAATAAAAACGACATCATGACAGAAGTATTCAAATCAAAAGCGATTGCCGTTGGTTCTCCGACAGTAGGGAATAGTGTTATCTCTTCTGTAGCTGGTTGGCTAGACTTCTTGCGTGAATTGAAGTTCAAGAATAAAAAGGCTGCCGTATTTGGTACCTACGGTTGGTCTGGTGAATCTACGAAGGTACTTCGTGAAGAATTAACTAAATATGGTTTCTCCGTGGTGGAACCTGAAATTAAATGTAACTGGAACCCAGATGCGGATGATTTTGGTAAAGCAGAAGAACTTGTAAAAGCCTTGTTGGCTTAATATATAAAAAGCTCCTAACGTTCAAGTAACGTAGGAGCTTTTTGGTTTTATGATAGCTATGGAAAGAATATGGATGCTGTATATATAGATTAAGCCTTGTTTTGTAAACTTATGCGAATATTTTGGGTGATATGTGTATACTTATTAAGTTATTTAAGTAGATATAGAATACTATTAAGAGTAAAAATAAAATTATTATAAAATCCAGAAAAATGATTAATTATTCTCTCATTGGAAGTTCAGAAAGTGTTCATGAAGTTAATGTGAATAAGGGTTGGTGGGCTACTTGAAATATTCATAAAACTTATTAAAATAGCAATTATTTATAAGTTATACAAAATATATTCTGTAGAATCTTTAAAAAGCTGTGATTTTTCTTACTCATCATTAAAAATGATGAGTATATTGATACAACAAAGAATGCCAGTAATCATGCTATTTTTTGGAATTATGAAGAGCTATTAATGAACTTTATATGGGAAAAAGGCTTGTTTATATCGTAAAACTTTGATATGCTATGCGGGTAATCAACAATATAAATTTTTCTTAAATTGAATCAAATATATTTCTTATGTGAGAAGTGAGAAGTATATTTTATCAGCCCGAGGAGAGAGGCGGAACTTAGAGAGGTTGAAAAATTGTATTGTGTTTGGTTAAGAATTTTAATTTAGTGAGGGTGTAAGATGAGAGAAAACAAACATTCCAAAAAATTAGCGTTTGCTGTATTGGCTGCTGCTGCAGCTGTAGGTGCTACTGTTGCTCCGGTAAGTGCAGCAACACCTGTATCTACAGCAGATGGTTTTATTTTTGCAGCCGTAGGTGATCAAGCTGGTCAAACTCCAGATACTACACATAATAGTATTTCTTATGGTACTGTTGCAAATGGTACAGCTACTAGCATCGCTGTAGGTCAAGGTAATACAATTACAAGCGCTAATGGTTCTAGCAGTGCATACGGTAACCAAAACTCCATTAATGGTAACCAAGCTAACGCATTTGGCGATGGTAACACTGTAACAGGTGCATTTGCACAAGCTTTCGGTGATAGCAACGTAATTAACGGTACAAATGCTATCGGTTATGGTTATAACAATACTGTAGATGGTACAACTAAAAACTACCGCGATCGTACTTTCGATAATGAACCTGATTCTGCTACATTGTTAAACGGTTCTTGGAATAGCAACTCCGTAGCTATTGGTTCTAAAAATACTGCATTAGGTAGCTCTGCATTGGCAGTAGGTAATGCAGCACAAGCAAAAATGAGCGAATCCGTTGCTATTGGTCATGAAGCTCAAGCTGACAAAACTTGGGGCATTGCAATCGGTACTCGAGCAACAGCTTCCGATGTACGTTCTTTAGCTCTTGGTCACCAAGCAAAATCCACTGGTTACAAAGCTAATGCTATCGGTGCTGATGCTACAGCTAATGGCAACCATGCTAATGCTATTGGTTCCTCTGCAACAGCTACTGGCGATCATGCACAAGCATTCGGTGCTGGAGCTCAAGCAACAGGCGTACGTACTAACGTATTCGGTTCTGATGCAGCTGCAACTGCTGATTACAGCATTGCAATCGGTAACAAAGCTAATGCATCCACTGCAAACTCCATTGCATTAGGTGCTGACTCCACTACTCGTTCTGCAACAAATGTAACTAGCGCAACTGTAGCTGGCCATACATATGGTGGCTTCGCAGGTACTAGCCCTGTAGGCTCTGTATCCGTTGGTAAAGCTGGTCAAGAACGCCAAATCCACAACGTAGCAGCTGGTAAAATTTCCGCTGATTCCACAGATGCTGTAAATGGTAGCCAATTGTACTCCGTAGCAAATGATTTACAAACTCAAATCAACAACTCCACACCAGGTCAAATCAACAATAATATTACTAACTTGAACAACCGAGTTGGCAATGTTGAAAAACGCGTTAATAAAGTAGGTGCAGGTTCTGCTGCATTGGCTGCTTTACATCCATTGGACTTCAATCCAGATGACAAATGGACAATCGCTGCTGGTTATGGTCACTACCACAATGCTAACTCCGCTGCATTGGGCGCTTTCTACCGTCCTAACGAAGACACAATGTTCTCCGTTGGTGGTACTGTAGGTACTGGCGAATCTCAATTGAATGCTGGCGTATCCATTCGTCTTGGTAAACGTTCCCCTGAGTCCCGCTCTCGCGTAGCTATGGGCCGTGAAATTGCTGAATTGAATGCACGTCTTCAAGATATGGAAAACAAATATAACAACTTGTTACAAATCTTGACTCCACATGCAATTGATCCTAGTAAAACTGCTGAATTCCCAGACGTTCCTCGTAACCACTGGGCTTACCAATACATTAGCCAATTGGCTGGTAATGGTATCCTTGTTGGCTACCCTGATGGCACATTCAAAGGCGACGTTAAGATGACTCGTTACGAATTCGCTACTATGTTGTACCGTGCACTTCAAAATGGTGCTCCTATCGATGACAACATGAAACGTGCTATGAACGAATTTGGTCCTGAATTACAAAATATCCGTCTTAACCACTTCCGTGTTGATCGTATTTCTGGTGCTGACAACGATCGTCATAAAACAGAACGTGTTCGCGTTAACAACGAACCTAAAACTCAACGCGACGTATACGGTTCCCGTATTAATCAATAATATATTGATAACTTCCCCTCGAGCTTGTGAAAGCTCAAAAACAGGATGTATCCCAGTGATACATCCTGTTTTTTTGTACTTATACCTATATTAATATGCTGACTCTAAAATATTAATATTTATGCAAACTATGTATATTGGATACTTTTTATAATAGAGAAGTATTAGTGCCGTTCAATATATTAGTATTACAATATATCATCTTCTATTTTCTTATTAGGTATCAAAACTTCGTTCAATATTTATGTAAATATATTGCAACTTAATACACATAGGTGTATAATAACGTTCGTAAGTAATAAATATACGAAATTAGTGAATAAAAACATAGATATGAGGGAAAGATTATGAAAGAATTTAGACAATTAACAGTAGCGGATACAGCAGAATATCATAAGGTATTAATTGACGGTTATGCAGCGATTAAAGACTATCCAATTACATTCGATGCTATCGATTTTACTGAAGAAGAATCCAAGGCGTGGATCGAAACCTATCCTGTATATGGATTGTATATTGATGGGCAACTTGTTAGTTCTATTACGTTCTGTATGCCGTGGATTAAATATTCTACACCGGATAAATTTCCACACATTGCTCACTTTGTAACGGCACCTGAGTTCAAAGGTAAAGGCTATGCTCGGGAAACGCTTGGTTATGCTGAAGAATTATTGATCAATCAATTTAAAACGCCAGCTGTTACATTAGGTACAGCACAAGAACATCCGTGGTTGCCTAAAATGTATGAATCTTTTGGCTTTAAAGCATATGATAAAGTTCATTTTAGAGGTAAACAACATACTACTATACTTTTCAAAAAAGATTTATTATAGTTGCCTAGTAACTAATCAAACCTTATACATACCTATTTTGATATAGAGTGTACTTAATGTGACATAATAACTATATCAAATGAGAGTAATGTATAAGGTTTATTTGTTTATGAAAAAATACATATTTGGGTATATAATGTAAACATATATATTATATCTATGGACTTTAGAACTAGTTTATAGATGGTTTGTGGAAAGGATGTGAGACTATGTTAGTCTTATCTGGTATTTTAGTGATGGTCATCGGTCTGATGCTGCGCTTTAATGCCTTGTTAGTTGTCGTAGCCGCAGGTTTTGTAACGGGCCTTGCAGGTGGTCTCAGTATCAACGATATCGTTGGTGCCATTGGGGAGGCTTTCGTTAAAAATCGTTATATGTCATTATTTATTTTGATTTTACCTGTTATTGGTCTTATGGAACGTCATGGCTTACGTGAACGGGCAGAAATTTTGATCGGTAAGATCAACGCTGCTACGGCTGGTCGTATCTTTATGATTTACTTATTTGTACGCCAAGTAACTGTAGCTTTTGGTATTAACATGTCCGGTATGGTTGCCATGGTACGTCCGTTGATCGCACCTATGAGTGAAGCTGCAGTAGCTCAAGGTCGCCCAGTATCTCAACGTACTCTTGATAAGGTGCGTGGTATAGCTGCTTCTGCAGATAATACAGGCAATTTCTTCGGTCAAAACTTGTTCCTTGCTGCTGGTGGGTTATTGCTTATCAAAGGCGTTATGGAACAATTAGGCTATTCTGTAGAGTTAACAGATATGGTGTTATACGGATTGCCAACTGCTGTTTGTGCCTATATCGTTAACTTCATTCGCTTTATTATCTTTGATAAAACAATTCAAGCCTCTGTAGCTCGTGACGAAGAGGATATGAAAGCTGGTAAATTAGTACCTAATGAATTTAATATCCTTGTTACACCAGAAGAATTAAAAAAGGAGGCTGAATAATATGTTAGAACTTATCTATAAAATGCAGCCCTTAGATTATGTATACCTTCTCGTAGGGATTATTCTATTTATCTTTGCCATTCAATCATTCCTTGATAAAGAACATAAATATCGTATCGGTACAGGCTTATTCTGGCTCTTGTACAGCGTGTCCTTTATCTTTGGCTCTTATCTATCTAAGGAAATCAATGGCTGGCTCGTTATCGCCATGGCTGCTATCGTCTTGGTAAAACAACTCGGCAAAGGTCATTACTTTGAATCTCCTATTGAATTCAAAAAAGGCGAAGCAGTTCGTATTGGTAATATTATTTTCATACCGGCTTTACTTGTTGGTATCATTACCTTCGTAATCGGTTTCTTCACTAAATTAGGCGCTCTTGTTGGTCTTGGTATTGCCGCTATCATTGCTATGGGTGCTGCTCTTTACATTACTAAGGGTTCATTTAACCAAGGTTTCCATGAAGGTCGTCGTCTCATCGATGCTATCGGTTGGACGGCTATCTTGTCCCAATTATTAGCGGCCCTAGGCTATCTATTTAATTTGGCTGGCGTTGGTAAAATTATCTCCAGTGCTGTAGCTAGTGTGGTGCCTGCCGATAATGTATTCCTCGTAGTTGTAGCTTACTGCATCGGTATGGTCATCTTCACAATGATCATGGGTAACGCTTTTGCAGCTTTTGCGATGATTACAAGTGCTATCGGTGTTCCAATGCTCGTTGTAGCTCATGGTGCAAACCCAGCTGCTATTGGTGCTATCGCAATGCTTGCTGGCTATTGCGGTACTTTGATGACACCTATGGCGGCAAACTTTAACATCGTACCGGTAGCGCTCCTTGAAATGCGCGACCAATATGGCGTTATTAAAGCCCAACTTCCAATTGCATTGATTATGCTCGTATTAAACATCTTATTGATGTATTACTTTATTTAATCCTTTTCTATGAAAGTATGATATTCTTATGAAACTATATGATATATCCTTTTAAGGTTATGTATCATGTTTGATTATTCTAATGCACCATAAGATATATCGTTATGAGGTAGTGTGATGAAAACAATTTTGATTACCGGTTTTGATCCATTTGGCGGTGAACCTATTAACCCAGCTTGGGAAGCGGTAAAAACAATGGATGGCTATACCGATGGTGATTATAAGGTAGTGACTCAAATGGTTCCTACTGTACGTTACAAATCTGTTGATACTGTGAAAGCAGCGGCTGAACAATGCCAACCAGACTTTATTCTATGTGTAGGTCAAGCTGGGGGGCGCCCAGATATTACAGTGGAACGTGTTGCTATTAACTGCGATGACTTCCGCATTCCAGACAATGGAGGCAACCAACCTGAAGATGAACCTGTTGTATCCGATGGTCCTAGTGCCTATTTTGCAACGTTACCAATTAAAAACATTGTTAACGCATTGCATCAAAATGGCATTCCTGCAAAGGTTTCTAATACAGCTGGTACCTTTGTATGCAATCACTTGATGTATGGAGTGTGTCATTATGCAGCACAAAAAGGCAATATTAAGGCGGGCTTCATGCACATTCCGTACTTGCCATCCCAAGTTGTGGATAAACCAAATCAACCAAGTATGGCTGTTGAAACTGTACGTGCCACATTGGAAACCATCGTTCACGTATTAGCTCATGGTGAAAGCTACAAGGCACAAGATATTAACTATACAACACCTCACGAATAAATGTGATATCTATATGAGAGAAGGTCTTTTTGATGAATAAAAAGTTGGTAACAAGTTTAGTTTCCTGTATGGTATTGGGTTCTGTAAGTGTGTATGCAGCTAATCCATTTTCCGATGTAGATGCTTCTAGTTGGGCGTATCAATCTGTTGAGCAATTAGCAAATGCAGGTATTATTAATGGATACCCTGATGGAACTTTCAAAGGCAGCAATCCTATTACGCGTTACGAAATGGCTCAAATGGTGGCTAAAGCGATGGCTAACCAAGATAAAGCCAATGCGGAACAACAAGCGATGATTAATCGATTGGCCGATGAATTCAGTTCTGAACTCAATACATTAGGTGTACGAGTAGCAAAATTAGAAAATCAAGTAGGGAATGTAAAGGTAACTGGTAATTACCGTTTGCGTTACCGCGGCAGCGAATTGAAAAATGATACCTATGCATATGGTAAACATTCTTCCTTTGATTATCGTGCCCGTGTTATCTTTAATGCTAAAGTTAATGATAAAACTGATGCTGTTGTACGTATTCAAGGCTCTAGTGAACTCGGTAATAGCAATGCAACACAAGGTAAAATTAATCTTGCCTATGTAGATCATCATTTCGGTAAAGACACAACATTGCGCGTAGGTCGTCAACTCTATACACCAGCTCTAGGTCTTATGTATGATGATCTTGTTGATGGTGCTCGTCTTATGTACAAACATGGCAAGCTTGATGTATCCGCTAGTTATGGTTACTGGTTGGGCGGCGCTCCTACATACCAAACCAGAGAAAATACAGTTACGGTAGCTATGGTTGAAGTTAAGGGTAAACTTAATAAACATGTTACCCTTGGTGGTATGTATGGTCGCTTCCATAATGGTAAATTGTACCAAGGCCAAGATGTGGATGCACTTACTGGTAAACAAGTTAAATCCTTTATTGATTCTCCATATAAAAACATTTGGGGACTCAACGCAAACATGAACTTTAAACGTTGGAACGTCTTTGGTGAATGGCTTACAGCGCCAGGCGTATCTGATTCTCATGCGTGGATGGCTAGCCTTGGTTATGGTAACTATGACATTAAGAAAGCTCATACTTATAGCGTACGCGGTCAATACTACTATGAAGAAGCAAATTCTCCAATCTTCAGTAGTGCCTTTGCGCCTGCCTATAGCTTCTATAATCAACACTATGTAGATAATAAGGGAGTCGGCCATGTACGTAATGGCTTTAAAGGCTTCGTAGCTAATGTAAACTATGTACCATTCCAAAACGTATCCATCGGCGCTTACTATGGCTTTGGTAATAAAGATATGGACGGTAATAAATTAGGTGATTACTGGCGTACAGATGTAAACTTCATGTTCTAATATATGTTGTTTGCATAACACATAATAGTTATATAACAGCTCATGTTTACATAGCGTATAACATTTACGTAACACATGATCTAAATAAAGCTCGAGTTATATCTAGAAAAGATATAGCTCGGGCTTTTTTATTTTTACCTCTAGTTATTATTTTATATGTAATCACTATTGGTAGTTTGTATGTAGTCATTATTTTATAGTTTTATCTATTGAATGATGGTTTTTAACTATTTATAGTTACTATTTTGTTAATACATGTAATGTTATAATAAATGAAAATGTTACTATTTGTGGAGTGTGAATAGGATGTATGAAATCGTAAATAAACCCAATTTAACTATTACTTTTGATATGGATACGGAGTTATCTCAATTTGGTGTGTTTGGCGTATATATTAAACAGGGCTACAATATCTGTGCTGGGTACATTGATCCTAGTGACTGGTCTGGTATTCATAGGGGATACAAAGAATTAGTTGAGCTATATGAGAATTGCAAAGGAACAGCCACCTTTACTTATGTATTAACTGGAGAAGGGGATACGCTTACATTCTCGTTAGATCAAAAGGGTGCTCTAACAATGGAGATTAACATCTGTACCATTTATAATTATAAATGTAATATGACTATTGAAAGTTTAGATCAAACGTATTTGCCAAAGTTTATTGAGTTCTTTAAAGTGTTTTTAGAGAAAGAGCCGAAATAAAAAGAGTCGCATTCTTAGATGCGACTCTTTTTTGTACCCAGTTTCTATATACAATTATTTTGTAACAACTTTAAGATCTACAGGGATTTTAGCTTCTACAGCTTCGCCTTTGATAACTTTTTGAGCTGTATCGATAGCGATTTTACCCATTTGGTCTGGTTGTTGAGCAATTGTTGCAGCCAATGTGCCGTCTTTAACAGCTTTGTCTGCATCAGCAGTACCGTCAAAGCCTACGATGAAGATTGTTTTGCCTGCGGATTTAGCTGCTTGGATAGCGCCCAATGCCATTTCGTCATTATGAGCGAAGATAGCTTGTACATCAGGGTTAGCTTGCAAGATATTTGTTGCTACGTTCAAACCTTTTGTACGGTCGAAGTCAGCACTTTGTTTTGCTACTACTGTTAAGTCTTTGTCAGCTACGTTGTGGAAACCTTGGCCCCGTTCACGTGTAGCGGAAGCACCAGGGATACCTTCGATTTCTGCAACTTTTGCAGCTTTGCCTACTTTATCAACGATAAGTTGTGCAGCCATTTCGCCGCCTTTTACGTTATCGGAAGCGATGTGAGCAACTACTTTGCCTTTATCAGCAGAACGGTCAACAGTGATTACAGGAATGTTTTTAGCATTTGCTGCCTCTACGGAAGTAGAGATAGCTGCAGAGTCTACAGGGTTAATGATCAATACGGAAACGCCGCTTTCAAGCAAGTCAGAAATATCGTTTGCTTGTTTTGCAGGATCATTTTGAGCATCAACGATTTTAACTTTAAGACCAAGCGCTTTAGCTTGAGCCTCAACGCCTTCCTTCATAGTTACGAAGAATGGGTTGTTCAATGTGGAAACAGAGAAGCCGATCGTGCTGGATTTTTTGTCGCCGCCGTTATCAGCGCTTTTACCACAGCCTGCTACAAGACCGATAACCATAACGGCCATCGCCAACAGTAACAATAGTTTTTTCATAGGAACCTCCTAGGCTTTCTTACGGTCTGCAAGAACAGCCAGTAAAATAACAATACCTTTTACAACTTGTTGATAGAAACTGGAAACGTCGAGAATATTTAACCCGTTGTTGAGGGTACCGATAATTAGGGCACCAATTAATGTGCCAACGATATGACCACGACCACCAGCAAGGCTTGTGCCGCCAAGAACTACCGCTGCGATAGCGTCAAGTTCGTAGCCTGCACCTGCTGTAGGTTGTGCAGAGTTAAGACGAGAAGTGATGATTGCACCAGCGATACCACAGAGCATACCAGTCAAGGCATACACGAAGATTTTAACGCGGTCAATCTTGATACCAGCAATGTAACTAACCTTTTCGCTACCACCTACGGCGTATGTTTTACGGCCTAAGGATGTGCGGCTCAATACAAACCAGAGGGCGATGAAAGCTAGGAACATTGTGATGGCTGGAACTGGAAGGCCTGCAATATCCCCTTGGCCAAAGCCGTGGAATAGAGGGTCTTGTGTAAGGCCAGAGATTGGGTTACCATCGGTGAATACTAGCGTCGCACCACGGTAGATTGTCATGGTCGCTAAGGTAGCGATAAATGGAGCTACGCGGCCATAGGTAATAACGAGACCGTTAATACCGCCTAATACAAGGCCGGCACCTGCGGCTAATACGATAGCCAATACAGGGTCAGTACCAGTTACGATGAGGTTGGCCATCACGGCACTGGAGAGGGCGAGGATGGAACCAACGGATAAGTCGATACCGCCTGTTAAGATGACGAAGGTCATACCAAAGGCGATGATCGCATTGATGGATACTTGGCGCAACAAGTTACGCAAGTTAGAGAATTCAAGGAAACTGTCGTTCATGACAGAGATAATTACGAATAATAGGATGAGGCCGATGAGGGGGCCTAATTTTTTTACATATTGTAAAGCTTTGCTGTCCATTATTGTCCTCCTGTGGCTAATGTCATAATCGATTCTGGTGTTGCATTGCTGCGGTCCAAGATACCTGCTACGCGACCTTCATGAATGACCATAACGCGGTCGCTCATGCCCAGCACTTCAGGTAACTCAGAGGACACCATGATAATGGACACACCATCGTTCGTTAATTCGTTCATTAAATCATAAATATCACGTTTCGCGCCGATATCGATACCGCGTGTCGGTTCGTCCATGATGATAATGGATGGCTTTTTACCAACCCATTTTGCGATAACCACCTTTTGTTGGTTACCACCGGATAGGGACGATGCCGGTTCGTGAATAGATTGTGTTTTAACGCCTAGTTTTTTAGACAATTCGTCAGCAAAGGAATTAAGCTTGCCCTTATCCAGTACATGAGATGGACAAATTTCGTCAAGGTTTGGCAATGTAATATTGGAACCGATGGAGAAATCGAGGATCAAGCCTTCGCTCTTTCTATTTTCTGTGATGAAAGCAATGCCAGCTTTGATGGCATCTTCTGGTTTTTTACAGTTTAAAACGGAGCCGTTAACGGTTACGGTACCGCCGTTATGTTTATCTACACCAAAGATAGCACGCATAATTTCTGTACGGCCAGCACCCATAAGGCCTGCTACGCCGAGGATTTCACCTTTGCGCAAGGAGAAGGAAATGTCATTGTCAAAACCTTCAGGTTTGAGCCTATCAACACTCATCACTACTTCGCCTGGTGTTGTGGTGCGAGCAGGGTAGAACTCGTCGATAGAACGGCCTACCATGTGGCGTACTACTTCGTCTACAGAAATTTCAGATGTTGGTTTAGTGATGATGGTGTGACCATCACGCATAACCGTAATCGTATCACATTCACTGAATACCTCTTCCATACGGTGAGAGATATATACGATAGCCACGCCACGTGCTTTCATTTTGCGCATCATCTTAAACAATGTCGCCGTTTCACGCTCTGTAAGGGCTGCTGTCGGTTCGTCCATGATGACAACCTTTGCGTCTAACATCAAGATGCGGAGGATTTCCGTCATTTGTTGGTGACCAACGGAGCACAGGCCCGCCTCAGTTGTGAGGGGCAATTCGATGCCTAGTTCGCGGCATGTATTTTCTGCCTCAGTGAGCATCGCTTTTTTATCGAGCATACCAAATTTATTGCGCTTTGGTCGCATTAAATATAGATTTTCTAACAATGTTAGATTTGGCCAAATGTTGAGCTCTTGGTGGATGAACGCCACACCGTTTAGCTCGGCCTCTCTCGGGTTCGGGAAGGTGCGCTCTACGCCGTCGATGGTGATAGTACCAGCGTCTGCCTTGTGAATACCGGTAAGGATATTCATGAGGGTGGACTTGCCGGCCCCATTTTCGCCCATCAAGGCGTGAACCTTGCCTTCCTTGAGGGTAATACTTACATCGCGTAGAACTTGGTTCGTACCAAATGCCTTTGCAATGCCTGACATAACAATTTCCATAACTACTCCTATATGATTGGTGAAAGTATCTCTAATGTATGTAATAGATTTGATCGTTAATTTTACAAGCCAAGCTAACTAATTTATAGGTTCGGATGCTTAGTTTATAAAACGAGGTGGTTAATCTATTGTTCTACGGACGATCGCTGAAAATACAATCGGCGCGCAAGATAATGTTTGCATACGGAGATGCTTCACCAGTTCTAATAATGCATTTGCATTGTTTTGTAGCTTCTTTGAAAGCTTCATGGCTTGTTTCAATCCATTCGTATTGATCGGATGGGAAGGTAGTCTCCAAGAAGTCATAAGCCTTAGGATTATTCTTTTTAATTTCTCCGGCCACATGAACTGCTTCGGATTTCATATGCTTAGCGATGATGGATACTACTTGCTCGAAGCTTGGTACACCAAAATCTAAGGCTAAATCAATCTTTTGAACTCCTTCAGGTACTGGTAATCCGCAGTCGGAGATACAAATTGTATCTGTGTGACCTAAATCAGCAAGCACCTTAGCTATATGGCTGTTTAAAATGCCGTGTCGTTGCATAAATAACTCCTTATGTATTCTGATGACTAAGGCTTTAACACCTCAGTCATTAACTTCCTTTGTTATATAGAGGACAGATGTATTTGTTGCATGAGAATATATAGTTTGTATTTAATAGATTAATTCTCTGCTAAGAATGCAGCGACCTCGTCCTTTGTAGGCATGCCACCTTGAGCACCCAAGCGTTGGATGGAGAGGGCTGCGGCCGCGTTGCCGTAGTGCAATGCATCGGCTAAGCTTTTACCATTAACGATAGCTGTTGCAAAGGCACCGTTGAATGTATCGCCTGCGCCAGTAGTATCTACTGGTTCAACCTTAAAGCCAGATACGGTGTGAATTTCACCATTATCTGCATAACCTACGCCCTTGCTACCGAGGGTAACGATGATTTTATTTTCGTTAGCTAACAATGTCTCCTCTGTAGATTGGTTAGGGTAGAGAGCAGATAATTCATGCTCATTTGGCGTAATATAGGTTGCCAATTCTAACCATTCAGGATTGAGGTCCGCCGCTGGAGCTGGATTTAAGAGGACTTTTACATTCGCCTCGTGACAACGACGAACGATGTATTCGATGGTTGGAATAGGAATTTCGTTTTGGACCATTACGAGATCTGCTTGCTCGATAGCAGACCAAGCGTTATCTACAACGTTTTTGTCTACCTTAGCATTAGCACCTGCAATCACGATGATACTGTTATCACCTTCAGCTAATGTGATGTGGGCTGTACCAGTTGTAGTGTCTGGAACCGTAACGATGTAGTCTGTATTGATATGATTTTCCTTTAGGTTATCCATAATCATTTGGCCGTATGCATCTTCGCCGATACAACCTACCATAGTAACCTCTGCACCGAGACGGGCGGCAGCTACCGCTTGGTTAGCACCTTTACCGCCGTGGGCGATGTGCAATTCGTTGCCCATGATTGTTTCACCTGCCGCCGGACGTTTATCCGCGAGCACTACAATATCCATGTTGCAACTGCCAATAACAACAATGCGATTCATAATAACTCCTTAATAAGTATCAGCTCCAAGTGGGGCTAAAAATGGATATCATTAATATTTATACATAAATAACCCAGGGGTTTATTCAGTAAAATATATATATACATGTAATTGATAACCGCATGAGCGTTTACTTTCACATATCTATTAGTATAACTTAATCATTTATTAGTATAGCCGAAATACAGAAGTTTATCTATATAAATAACTATAAAATATATGAATAAGAAAAGGTATACCCAAAATCTATGTTACATGAGTAAAAATGTACTGAGTAGATTTTGGATATACCTCTTTGAATGGTTATTTTATTATTGAAAAAGTATTGGATAAGATCAAACGTTATAATCCGTTTAATATATTTACATAATCTTGTCGTTGATCAAGTATAGATATTAAATAAATAGTTTTACTTTTCTCTACAACTGTGTAGAAAATGATAAGTTTTTCTAAAATCAACATTCGAAAGTCGCTGTCATTAAGTGCTCTAATTTTAGGTGTAGTCCCCATATATGGATGGTTCATAAGATTTGAAATTGAATTTTGAATATTTTCTTTTACTTGTATAGCTGTTTCTTTTGAAAATTGCATAGCTATATAAAGTATTTGTTGATGTAGTTCTTTATTGAACTTTTCAGTAGGAATGATTGTGTAGGTTTGGGATTTCATAGATTTACCCCATTTGCTCTAGCATTTTATCAATACTGTTGAAAGTTTCATCAAGTGTAGTGGTACGACCTTGAATGATATCGTTTTGCCCTTCTACAAGAGAGGATAGTAATTCTATTTTTGACTTTAACATATTGTAAGTATTATAGCCGAGACTTACGGTATCACCACGACCATTTACAGTAATAATAGCAGCTTCATCTTTAAGCTGTAAGGATTTAGAAATTTCAGGATACTTATTTCGTAAATCAGATGATGGACGAATTGTTTCACGTAATATTCCCATAGTTATCTCCTTATAGTTTTAAAAGTGTTAGTTCATTATTTATATACTGTAATTATATCATTTAAACGATATAATTACAGTATATAAATATATATGAGATATTTAATTCAAATAGTGTTAACTAGATACTTTAATCATAAAATGATATATAAAAAGACTATCTTCAAGCGCATTGAAGATAGTCTTGTATTGCTATATAGGATTTTCTCTTTTTTAGTAAATATATATTTATATAGTTATATAGTTATATATTAGTGAAAGCTTGGTTTGTCGTAGTGTGTACCTGGTTCACCAATACCGATGCTTGCACGGTGGAATGGGGTCTCATCATCTACATGTAAGATATCGAAGATGGCTTTTACTACAGCTTCTCGTGTAACTTGGGCATCGTTAAATTGGACGCCTTCAGGAATGAGCTCATAATTTGTATTTTCTGGATCATTGTAGAGCCATGTGAGGCGCAAGATTGTGTAGTTTAAGTTGGATTCGCGCAACACATTGCGTGCTTGACGTTCGCCTTGTACATAGCTAATAGGCAAGCTGTCGAAGGTCCATTTTTCAAGTGCTGCAGGGAATTCGCCAGAAAGACCAGCCATAGAAAGACCGATAACACGGCGTACGTTTTTACGGCTCAATGCTTTCACAATAGCCGCCATATCGCTGCCAGACTCCATAGCGCCTACAAATACGATCTCTGCATTTGTTACCGCTTCCTCTAATTTAGCAGGATTTTGGAAAGAACCCTCGATGACAGTAACGCGTTCATGTTCTAAAATTTCTGGATGTAAACGAGTACTCAATTGGCGACCATATAATGTAAGGTGCATATCTGTATATGTTAATAATGTAGCAGTCAACTTTTGTGCAATTTGGCCAGCGGCCCCTAAAATTGTAATATATTTGTACATATAGACCTCCTATGTCCTAGGCATAAGTATTTGTATGCATTATATCACAACTATATGACGAGAAAGTGAGAATAACAATTTAATTAATAGCTAGAATTTCTTTTGTTGTTATAAGATACTCAAATCGATTTCTTCAAATTTTAGAGATGCGCTGTAAAATTTGATGTTGAATTTACACGATAATTTAACTACAATAATGATAAGATATTAGAAAGATGAGTGTTATATCACTAAAGTATTCTGGAGGTGATAGTATGCCGAATATAAAACCTATTTCAGATTTACGTAATTATTCTGAAGTTTTACGTGATGTTACTATAGATAGTCCCGTATTCTTAACTAAAAATGGTAGAGGTAGATATGCAATTATGGATATTCAAGATTATGAACGTGTAATGGCTACTATAAAACTTATGGGGGCTTTAGAGACAGGTCGTAAATCTGGTGAAGAAGAAGGCTGGATTTCATCAGAGCAACTAAAGAGTGAATTGGGGATTTGATTATGAATAATCAAATTAGCTATGCACCAAAAGCACGAGAAGATTTGCTAGAAATAAAATCTTTTATAGAAGAAGAAACCGGTGATATTGAGTTAGCTAAGAAAACCGTTTCGGATATAGTGACTACGAATGACTCGTTGAGTATATTTCCAGAAATGGGGCAGCGATTATTGATTAATCTAGAAAGCAAAATTGAATACAGATATTTACTTTGTCATAATTATTTAAGTTTTTATCGTTATTTAGACCGGACTATCTATATTGATAGAATATTAAACAGTAGACGTGATTATCTTAGAATACTATTAGATGAAGTACATTAGTTCTTAAAAGCACCATCGTTAATAGATGGTGCTTTTTATCATATGATAAACATACTAGTTATTAGTAGTATCTTGTCTTTCACAAATTCTCGAAGAATGTTACAATAAACACTATATATTCATTTTTAGAAAAGAGGCTATTATGGAACGAATTCAAGATCTTGTGTACACGCATGTGCAGGGTGGCCAGTTTAGATGGGTTACTGTCAGCACATTGATGCTCGCATTGGGCACGATATTGCATTTGGTGAGCCCTAGTGTGGCTGGGGTAACGCCGAACTGGACGATTGCTACGTACTGCGTAGCTATTTTATTGACTCGTCCTAGTTTGAGTCAAACGTTGGGGATTGGCCTTGTGGCGGCCCTCATCAATGTTTTGACATCTAAGTCAGCATTCCCTTACGGCAACTTGTTGTCTGAACCAGGTGGTGCTTTGACAGCAGCTCTCGTGACGCGCGCTATGGTGTCCGTGAAGTTCCGTAAAATCGGTGGCTTTGATTTAACGCCAATCCTATCTGGATTTTTAGCGACTGTTGTATCTGGCGGTATCTTCGTTACCATTTTGTGGAAAGTATTGGGCTTACCAGACAATGTATATATGTATGGTATGTGGCCGATGGTTCTCATCGTAGGCGCTTTGAACGGTGCCATTACGCCAATCTTGTACATTCCGGCGCAACGTCTATTCTCCAAACGAGGTATGTTGCCAAGTACAGATCAATTGACATCTGACCATAGTCATATGACGATTTTGCCTGAGCGCCAAGCTAAAATCTCTATCGAGCACGTAAATTACTACCATCCAAAGGCGACTACACCGTCTCTTGAAAACATCAATCTCGACGTACATGATGGGGACTTCCTTGTTGTGACAGGTCCTGCTGGTTGTGGTAAAAGTACCCTTTGCATGGCTATGGTAGGGGCGGTACCTAAATTCTACGGTGGCCGTCTTGAAGGCATGGTCTTTGTAGATGGTAAAGCGACTACGCAAATGGAAATTCCAGAGCTTGCAAACCACATTGGTGTTGTTCTGGCTGATTACGATACTCAACTCGTAACGATGACAGTTCGTGAAGAAGTAGCTTTTGCTATGGAAAACCGCGGTTATGACCGTGAAACTATTAAAGCTCGTTCTGAAGAGGTATTTAAGCAAGTTGGTCTTGTAGGCTTAGAAGACCGCAAGATTACAAGTTTGTCTGGTGGTCAACGTCAACGTTTGGCAATCGCTTCCGTATTGGCTACGAACCCAACTGTTCTTGTGCTCGATGAACCAACAAGCTCCCTTGACCCAGATGGGACTGCAGAATTATATCGCCTCGTAGGTGATTTAAACCAAAAACACGGTATTACCGTTGTTGTTATCGACCATGATTTGCACGCTGTATTGCCATATGCGAACCGCATGGCTCTTATGGTGGATGGCTCCGTTGCATGTGATGCGGATGTACCAACGACGCTTCGTTACATGTACGAACACAATATTCACGTAGATGCATTGCCATCTGTATTCACAACGTACATGGAACTTGAACAAGCGGGCTTCCATAGTGATGAGCCTTGGCTCAGCATCGAGTCTGCTATCAAGGGCTTGCACCAAATTGAAATGGCTCACGCTATTCAAAATGAGGTGCATGGTGAAAGTAACTCTCCAGCTAATCAAACAAATACAGTAGAAAATAAACAACCAATTCAACGCGTTGATGATGTACAAGGAAAGGACGGTGGCGCTCATGCTTAAGGTTGAAAATATCCGCTTTGGCTATGTGCCATCCGTAGACATCTTCCGTGATGTGACTTTCACCATCGAAGGCGGCGAATATATTGCCATCGGTGGTCGTAATGGTTGTGGTAAAACGACGATCACTCGTTTGCTCGTTGGTCTTGAAAAGGCTAGCGAAGGCCGCATGTACTATAACGGCACAGATATTACATCTATGCCGCCATCTAAACGCGGTCAATTCATTGGTTATGTATTCCAGCAACCGGATCGCCAAATGTTCAGACCAACCGTAGCGACAGAGGTTGCCTTCGGTCCTGAGTCCTTGGGTCGTAGTAAATCCGAAGTAAAACAAATCGTCGATGAAGTGTTGGAACGCACAGGTATCGCTCACTTGCGTGATGCATACCCTCCAACATTGCGCCGCGGCGAAAAACAACGTGTTGCTATCGCATCTGCGTTAGCAATGCAATCTAAAATCCTTATCCTAGACGAACCAACAAGTGGTCAAGATGGTAAGGAAACTAAAGAGTTGTTAGCACTATTGCGTCAACTTAATCAAGAAGGTATTACGATCCTTCTCATTACACATGATATGGAAATCATGGCTAGCGAATGTAGCCGTGCGCTCATCATGGGTAACCAAACAGTTGCTTTTGATGGCAGTCCAGAAGAATTATTTAGGAAATCTACGGACGAAGTGCAAGACCTAGGCCTTACAAAACCGCCAAGTGTGGAACTTTCACTAGCGGTACCATCCCTCGGTTATTGCAAATCCATGGATGAATTGAAATCTAAGTTAGTGGCTCAGTTGGGCGGAAAATAGGAGGGACATATGGAACGTTTAGTACCGTTAACAAAAATCTTGATGACCCTCGCTGTATCCGTGTGGGCCATTCTATTGCGCGACTGGGCATCGTTATTGGCTTTAGTCCTTGTAGAACTTGTCGTGTTATTTGTTGCAGGGTTATTAATCAAACAACGTAAGGCTGTAGCGGCATTGACTAGTTTTGCTGTATTCCTTGGTGTTATCCAATTCCTCGGTAGCGGCGATGTAACCTCTGCCATCGTATCTGGCTTGCGTATGCTTGCCATGACACTTGTATTCATCTGCTTGTTGGCAACTACAAAATTGCAAGACCTTACAGCAGCGCTCGTAACACAATGCAAAATTCCTTATGAATATGCATTTATGTTCACTGCAGCACTTCGCTTTGTGCCTGACTTCATCGCTGAAAGCCACGCCGTACAAGAGGCGCAAGCTTGCCGTGGGCTATCCTTAGAAGGCAACTTCATTAAACGCATCAAATCCTATGCATCCGTTATTCAACCATTGCTCTTAAAATCCTTGGGCCGCTCCGAAACAATGGCGCTCTCCCTAGAACTACGTGGCTTTGGTGGTCCTACACATAGCTTTGCTGCATCTGTGGGCTTGAAAACTATGGATTACGCAGTGATTGGTGCTTTGATTGTTATTACAATACTACTATTCGTTATTGTGTAATGTATTTATGTATCAAGTAAGCGGATAATTTTGATTTTATAGAAGTGTATTAGCTTTATAGTTATAAAAATAAATATGATGAAAGTATATAAGTAATATAAGAATTTTTTACTTATATATACTTCAAAATGCATAAACTGAGTGGTAAAAATCGTTGTTTTTACCACTCAGTTTTGCTATATTGGAGGTATAAAAGTAAAATTTACAATTTTTACATTTCAATGGATTATGAAAGGTAAAACGCTATGTCATATGAACCTTTATATAAAGTGTTTTATAAATACGAAGAAAAGTGGCAAGAGGTTCTTGATGCACGATATGCATCTGAAAATACGGAACATATAAATCTATCAATAGCACAAATTAATAGAAAAAAGAGTTTTCCTGCTTTTTTTATGTATCATAAGGATATTCTTGATGTAATGATTCAATTGGAGCGAAAGCATTCAGCTTTTTTAGATTTATTAAAACAAGTTCCGTTAATTATGCATCCGCATTTACTGAATACATTTTTAGTAGAAGAAATTAAAGCTAGTAATGATATTGAAGGTGTTCATAGTAGCAGAAGAGAGATTCAAGAGGCTATTGATATGAATGTTACTGAGGTAAAAAGATTTAGTAGTGTCGTATCAAAATATAGAGATATATTAAATGCATCAGGAAAGCAGGAATTCTGTACAAATGAAGAAATTAGAGCTCTATATGATGAGTTGGTATCAAATGAAATTGAAGAGAAAAATAAACTAGATGGTATAATTTTTAGACGTGATCCAGTTTCCGTTTATGATGGATATGATAGAGAGATTCATATAGGAACTACACCAGAATCAGAAATAATCAGACTTATGACTGTAGCACTAGAATTTTTGAATGATAATGAGATACAACTACCAATTCGTGTGGCAGTATTTCATTATATGTTTGGTTATATTCATCCTTTTTATGATGGTAATGGCCGTGTGAATAGGTATATTTCTTCTTCGTATTTATCAAAGGATTTTCATCCATTGGTAGCCTTGCGTTTATCTGCTTTAATAAAGGTTAATCGCTCTAAATATTATAAAAGCTTTGTTAATACTACGTCAGAACGCAACGGAGGGGATTTGACTCCTTTTATTATTCAGTTTCTAACTTTTTTAGTTAATACAGTTGATAACTTAAGTGAATTGCTTAATACACGTCTAGAACGATTACACAATGCCTGTGATCAATTAGATCAGTTTTTTATTAACCAAGGAATTACAGATGAACTGGTTCAAAACATATATTATATTTTATTACAGACATCACTATTTATGATTGGACCAGGAATCACTCGAGAAGAGTTATGGGAAAATTTAGGGAAGAGTAAAAAAACTGTGTATGAACGTATTAAACATATCCCACGTGAGCATCTTAAAGTTCAAAAAGTAGGGAAAACAGAACATTTTAAATTAAAGAAATCTATATTGAGTTAGTTCTATTCAGTAATATATGGAAGAAGAGTTACTATGAATAATTTAAATATTCGTCAGGCTAGAATTGATGACATCACGTCTTGTTTAGATATTTATAATTACGAGGTTGTAAATGGCGTAGCAACGCTTGATCTTGAGCCGCGCACGTTGTTAGAGTGGCAGGAGTGGTATGAGGCACATCAAACTTCTGAACACTGTATTTTTGTAGGTCTTATAGATGATGTAGTTGTAGGCTATGCATCGCTTTCACCGTATAGAACAAAGGATGCTTTCAAAAGCACCGTGGAATTATCTATTTACATTCATCAAGATTATAGAGGTAAGGGCGTGGCATCTAAATTGATGGCCCATATATTAGAACATGCCAAAGAAACGGAAACATTACATACGGTGGTGTCTGTTATTACGGCAGGAAATGCGGCAAGTACTGCGCTACATGAGCGTTTTGGATTTACCTACTGTGGACTAACACCACAAGTTGGTTTCAAACATGGTAAATATCAGGATACCGAAACATACGCATTATTGGTATAATAAAACATAGATATTAAATTACAGACTAAATGTATAGATGATAGATAAGGGTTCACCACGGGTTAGGGTGAATAGGGTGATTGAATGAACATGAAAGATGAACGGCAGTTCGTTGGATACAGTAAGTATCGCAGCCGTCTCGTAGATGGTCATGTACATACAGAGTTGTGTCCACATGGTAGTGGGGACCGGACTGCAATGATGATCGAAAAGGCTATTGAGTTGCGTATTGAAAAGGTATGCCTTACAGAGCATGCGCCATTGCCAAAGGCTTTTGCTGTTGAATACGGCGGTGACCAAAAGGCTTATGACACAGCGTCTTTGAAATTGAACCAAGTAGATTCCTATCTAGAATTAGGCCGTCAATTGCAACGTGCTTATGGCACGCATATCGATATCTCCCTCGGCTTTGAAGTGGATTACATTCCAGGCTTTGAGACAGATATTCAAGAGTTCCTCGACCGTTATGGTCCGTTGACGGATGACAATATTTTGTCTGTTCACTTCATGGAAGGCGTGAATAATGCCTTTTATTGCTTAGACTATAGCCCTGAAGAATTTGAAAAGGGCTTTGGTCCGTGGATTGAAAAGCAATATGAGTTATATTACAAATATTACTCCACCGTGCGCCAAGCCGTGCGTGCTGACCTTGGCGAATATACGCCAAAACGAATTGGTCACTTTGATTTGATCAAGAAATACCAACACCACTTTGGCTTTGAGCATCACTTGGATCGCCGCAATGCGCAGGTGGTAAGCGATATTTTACATATCATGCGCGTACAAGGTCGTGAACTAGACTACAATATGAGTGGCTTCTTTAAGCCAGACTGCCGTGAAATGTACCCAAGCCGCTTTATTCAAGGTATGGCTGCTATCATTGGGGTGCCATTTGTACTAGGCTCTGATGCACATAGCATAGCTGATATAGAAAAAATTTGGGGCTAGATTGATGAGAAAGTTTTTTCTTGGGATTATTATTCTCATAACTCTAATAACAGCTTTTATAGCTTTTATGTTTTATCATGAACAATCATCAGGTGAGCTAGTTGGTCGCAGTGTATCTTTAGAATGAGCAAAAGAAGCGGTAGGCCATGGTGCAGGTGAGTTATTGGTAACAAGTATCGATAGACATGGCACGAGGCTTGGCTTTGATATTGAATTATATCAAGCTTTAGCAGAGGTTGTGGATGTACCTGTAGCAGCCTTTGATGGTGCTGGAAATATACAGTATTTTGTGGATTTATTTACAAAGATAAATGTGACTGGAGCTCTTGTAGGGGCGTTGTTACATAACAAAGTTTTAACTATAAAAGATATTAAAAAGGCCCTTTATAAATCAGGAGTCGTAGTAAGACAATAGATAATTACTATCAAAATAAAACGATAAAAGCATTCTCTAAGTAACGGAGAATGCTTTTTTGTTATGTCTTTAACTCATAATGTACATTCAAAATGAGAAATTGATAATTGACACTTCTATGTTTAGATATACAATATTATTGTAAGTACTAAAAGTTTTGAGAGCCAATGTGGCATGGATGTGCAAAAGATTTATCAGTTTTTTTTATATAACACCATGTCACACAAGACAATTGGAGGTGTTTATATGGTTATGAATGGTATTTACTTAGTTATAGCCTCCGCGTGTATTCTAATTTTAGCGTACCGCTTTTATGGGGCTTTCATAGCGGCGAAAGTATTAACATTGGATGAAAATCGTCCAACGCCAGCTATGGTCCACAATGATGGTCACGATTACGTGCCAACTAACAAATGGGTAACATTTGGTCATCACTTTGCAGCGATTGCTGGTGCAGGCCCTCTTGTAGGTCCTGTTATCGCAGCCCAGTTCGGGTATTTGCCTGGTGCATTATGGATCCTTATCGGTTCTGTATTAGCCGGCGCTGTACATGACATGGTTATCTTATTCGCATCCGTTCGCTATGATGGTAAATCTATTGCGGATATTGCACGTGAAGAAATCAGTAAATTTGCTGGTTTTGGTGCTATGCTTGCTACATTGTTCCTATTGATCATCACCCTTGCTGGTATGGCCGTAGTAGTAGCTAACGCATTGCATAACTCCCCATGGGGTTTCTTCTCCGTATTTGCTACCATTCCAATCGCTATTTTCATTGGTATTTATTTGAAATGGTTGCGTCCTGGTAAAATTCAAGAAGCAACTATTATCGGTGTAGCGTTGATTTTCGCAGCTATTATCTACGGTCCAAACGTAGCAGCTAGCGAATATGCTTCTTGGTTTACATATGACTTGCAAACCATCGAAATCATGCTTGCCGTGTATGGTTTCTTTGCAGCAGCATTGCCAGTTTGGTTATTGCTTGCTCCTCGTGATTACTTGTCCACATACCTTAAAATCGGTACAATCGGCGCATTGGCTCTTGGTATTATCATCGTAATGCCTGAAATTCAAATGCCAGCTGTAACTCCTTACATCTGGGGTGGCGGTCCTGTATTGAAAGGGTCTGTATTCCCTTACATCTTCATTACTATCGCATGTGGTGCGTTATCTGGTTTCCATACTGTTATCGCAACAGGTACAACACCTAAAATGCTTACTAATGAAAAAGAAATCTTGCCTATCGGTTATGGTGCAATGTTAACAGAAGGCTTCATCGCTATGATGGCGTTGATCGCCGCAACTGCATTGCATCCAGATGATTACTTTGCAATCAACTCCACTGTTGAATCCTTCAAAGCATTAGGCCTTCAAGTTCATGAATTGCCAGCTTTGTCTGCGATGGTTGGCGAAGATTTGATGCACCGTCCTGGTGGCGCCGTATCCCTTGCAGTAGGTATGGCTCATATCTTCTCTAGATTGCCTAACATGGATCACTTGATGGGGTACTGGTATCACTTCTGTATCATGTTCGAAGCATTGTTCATCATGACTTTGATCGATGCTGGTACTCGTGTAGGTCGTTACTTACTTCAAGAATTATTAGGTCATTTCCATCCTAAATTCAACGACCAACATTGGGCTCCTGGCGTTTATGGTTGTGCAGCTTTAATTTGTATTTTGTGGGGCTACCTAGTTCTACAAGGTAACATCGGTATTATCTGGCCTTTATTCGGCGTATCTAACCAATTACTAGGTACCATGACATTGGCTGTAGGTACTACAGTTATCATGCGACTTGGCCGCAAACGTTATGCATGGGTAACAGGTATTCCTTGTATCCTCATGGCTATCGTTGCTATCGCTGCCGACTTTGAAAACGTATTTAACAGCTATGTCCCAGCTGGTAAATGGGTTCTAGTGGCATTCAGTGCTGCTATGTTCCTCATGATTCTTATCGTATTAGTAGAAGCTGTACGCAGCTGGATTCGCTTGTCCAATATTCCTCAAGACTATCGCACTCAAGAAGAAATTGAAGCTGAAAGCCTTGTAAAATACGGTAAACAAGTAAAAGCATAATATTTGTTTTTATAACGCATAAAGTGCACTCACCTTTGTGAGTGCACTTTTAGTTTATAAATTTGCTGCTTTTTTTATAAAATAGTAAAATATACATATAAATATATGTGATATTCATTTATGGTTATTTGTATGTGTGTAATAGAGAAAGTATTGGAGCGTATTATGAATATTAGAATGGCTATAATGGCAGCAATTATTGGTTCTACTACAGTTTTTACTGTACATGGTGCAGATGTATCGATTCCAGGGGCAAACCCTAAAATGCCTGCAGTGGTGTATGCTGATAATATCGTAGATCAGGCTAAGGTAGAGAAGACAGTAAAACAACTCGAATCTGCGTTAGATAAAAAGTTTGCCTCAGAGCTATCTGTAGATGACAAAAATAGAGTAAAAAGAAATATCTTAAATAAAGGTGCTCTAGATTATAAAGCACATAATTATAACTCCTCCATTTATGTATTATCTGGAGAAAATCGTTCTATTCAGTTTAGCTTGCCTACCACATCTAATAGGAGTTTGGTAGCGAATAGAGGTGAAGGATTTACAAAATATGCTATGTCTAATCTAGGTATGATTGGTATTGAGGTTGAGCCAGTAAAGAATACAGGCATTTGGGCTGAATCTGGTAAAAGTTATGATGAACTTACCGTAGAGGATATGAAGGCTGCTTTCTCAAAACACAATCCAGGTTCTAGTAATGCTTTTATTGATGGTGGAAAGTTTACGTATCCAGGTATTGAAAATGGTACGTGGGATGTAGCAACTTCACAGGGTCGTGCTGGAAAAAATACAATTAGTACGATTAATTTTACACTTAAAAATAAGCCAAATTATATGTACCATATTGGTATTGTGAATTCTGATAAAAATGCTAACTATAAGCGTGATTTAGGCTTATTAGCAAATTATACAATACCTTCAATTATGGAAAAGCCTATGATTACTATACCTACTACAGTAGAAACTCTTGGTGATTTTACATATCATAAAATTAATGGTACAGTTCTAAAACAAGATATGGTTAAAGACAGTGGCTCTATTCGTGTGTACGAAACAGAGGGTTTAGCACATCTGTTATTGGTTGACCCCATTAAAAAGGGCATCTCTAGAAATGAGGTTTTATCAATGGCATTAGTAAATCATGTCTTTCCTAAACAGGATGAAAAAGTTGGAAAAGTAAATGTTTATACTGTATGGCATAACAATACACCAGGTATACTATTGGATGTTCAGTATCCTTCTCGAAAGGCTATGGAAATATTTTATATTACACGAAATGACAAGAATTTATTTATTCAAACTATTATTGCTAATCAGCATAAGAAAGATATTAGTCGAGACGATATAATTAACTTGCTTATTGATGTGAAAATGAATGGTGAAACATTAGACTCTACCAGCGTGATTTCTCCTTTGCCAGAATATGATTTCTAATAATATTAAAACAAATATATTAATAAAAACACGAGGTAATCGTCTCGTGTTTTCTTTTTTGTAATGCTTTATAGCACTATTATTAACAGGTGCTAGGTAAAACTTATATCCTCAACATGATATAATAGTTCTATGAAACATTACGTGCATTCTTATTGGACAAAATATAAACAATTGTATAAGAAAGGCTTAAAAGGCATTGCTGCTTTTCTTGCCATTGGAGCGATTATAGTCTTTGTGCTCGCTACGATAGCGAGCCGTGGGATGGGCGTTATTTTTAACGAGGTAATGGCTCGTCAAACGATGATGAGAGGGACTGTAACGGTAGAGAGTTTAACTGCAACACCGTGGGGGACATTATCCTTTACTGACTTGGTATGGAAGGATCCAGAAGGCCGAGAGTTGCTCACAGTGCCAGATGGAAAGATTCGCGTTAATATGTGGGACGTAATAACACGGAATTTTAAGGCCTCTGCTATAAACGGAATCGAGCTAAATGATGCGACCATTGTAGTCGATTTAGACGATAACAACCGTCTTGACTTTGTGCCTGCTTCACCTGATGTAAACAAGCCACTCAATGAGGTAGAGCCGCGACCTAAACCTCCGAAAAAGACGACTCAAGAGCGACAGGAGGAACTGGGCAAGAAGGTTCGTAACTTTAATTGGGAAGGTCAACATTTGGACCTTACCATTACATTGAGAAATAATCAGCTGGAAATCTTTCAGAAAAATCGTCACTATGTAATGAAGAACGTGAACTCTAAAATACATCTTGATAGTAACCGTGCTATTCGTATTGATATGGAAACGGGTAAGTTCGGTGGCACAGCCATTGGTGATGGTCTTACACTAAAAGGTCGTATTGATCTAAAGGATGTATTAAAGCATCGCATGCCTCAGTTAGACTTGCAGTTTGATGTAAAGGGTGTGGACCCATCATCACTCGGTTTTGGCGATAATATCCACGATGCAATGACCTTGCTGACAAAGGTAACAGGTGATTTTAATCGTCCATTGGCTAAAGGGCGTGTAACGATGCCTGTTTTACGAATTCCTGCGCTTACCTTTGAAAATGTCGTAGGCGATGTAACGTACCAAGACGGCATTTTGAACTTTGAAAATGTAAATGCCAATGTATACGGCGGAAAGCTAGAGGCAAAGGGCATATATAACTTAGATACTCGGGCTTATACGATTACAGGGATAGCAAAGGATTTAGATAGTAGTGAGGCTCTCAAAACACCTGAATTTGTTGTACCTGTGTCGGCTAATTTGAACTTTAGAAGCGAGGGCCAGCCTCGTGACATGGAGGTGTGGGGAAATTTCTGGTCTGGAGAAGGCCACTATATGCTCATTCCTATTAAAAATATTACGGGGAACTTTCACAATAAAGGGCGGCATTTGTCCTTTAGTGATGTGAAGGTGAATACGAATATTACGACCATTTCCACAGATGCGCTTCGCATCGATAATGGTCAGCTTACCATGGGGCCACTAAATATTACGTCCCACGGGGGCAGTAATTTTATCATCTATGATGAAGAATCATTTGATGAGCTAGATGAGAATATGGACAGAATTAAAGAGGGTATGAAGCAAGCTAGTGAAAATAGTAAACGTGCCTCGGAATCGGCAAAAGGTCTTAAAGACGTCAAGATTCCTGACGATGTAAAAGGATCTATTAAAGCTTTGAAACGACAAATGGATTCTGTAAAAGATAGCGTTGAAAGCGTCAAAATTAATTGATAAATGAAATATAAATGATGTTAACTCTCTTTCATTGTGCGTTTAGTTGGCTGGTTTATAATAAACTTCCGTTATCATGATTTTTGATAAATACTTTTGTGTTTTTGGAGGTTTTTATGAAAGTATCAAAACAATTCTCTATCGTTTTGGCTGCATCTGTACTTGCATTTGGTGTAGCTACATTGGCCCCACAACAAGTAGACGCTTCTTATGGTTATAAATATACTGATTCCCAACGCCCACCAGTATCCACTCCAACAGGTTATGTTAATCCAGCCATGGGCTCTACTGTAACAGTTACAGATCCTGCACCTGCCACAAATAAATTGACTACTCCTAAAGCTAGTAATACAACTGTTAGCACTAATGCGAATAATACTGCACCTAAATACTCTGATTTCAATGATATTGCGGCGTACTCTGTAGCAGTGGCTGATTATTTTATGGCTAAAATTATGGCTATGTTTGGCAATGGTAACACAGCTCTTAACCGTTATGGTTTTGGTAAATAATATAGTCATCAAATATAGTGTAACTAATTTCGAATAACTATATACGTTATATACAAATAAAAAGGTCCCCTTGAGGGACCTTTTTATTTACCTAGATTACGTTACAGCTTTAATAGGTTTGTGAAAAAATCTATTAAGTTCGCTTATCGATCTAATCCGTTAGCACGTTGGTATTCAGATACATCTGTAGATGTTGTTGGTTCATTTGTTGTGACAGTATCTTTGGCTAACGATTTTTTGATTTTAATAAGTGGTTTTTCTGTTGCTTTTGGATCTTCTTTTTTCTTCACATCCTCTTGAGCTGGTGGTAAGAATGTATTGAGTTCATTCTTATGAGATACCTCTGTGTTTGTAGTGGATGCCAATTGTGCGCGTTGAGGAGCGATGAAGATTTCATCCTTTGTAATTTTCACGTCGTTCAATAATAATTTGAACACTTGAGGTTTTACAAAGATTGTACCGTCTACTTTGCGAGCTGCAGGCAAGAAGGTTTCGGATGTATCAAGGTTGATAATCTTTAATTTGCCATGGCGTACTACTTCAGCAGAGTCTGGTTGGATTCCTAATGTAGCAATGTTCATATCTACCAACGCTGTTTTAGTAGGCTCATCCCAAGCTACTTTATAGCCCAATGCTTCAGATACTTGGCGCAATGCTACGAGGGGTTGACCATCTACATAGATTACGTTTTGTTGACCATTAATAGGCTCTACAACTTTGCCATCTACATTGATATGATGGGCAGTTGTAACAGATGCTGGTTTTTCAAGGTTCATAGCTGGACCTGGATTCTCCATGCCAATAGCCGCTTGTGCAGGTTGTACTGCGCCAAATGTGAAAGCTAGTGCACCTACAGCGATGCTAGATAAAATAAGCTGTTTTAATTTCATAAGGGACCTCCATAAGGTGTTATATTTCTCTGATTGTATTAACATTACCAAATGTATATGAAAATTTTATTATAAACTTAAATTTTATGCAATTTATATAAGCATATGTCTATATCTGGTATAAATTTTATATCTCAACCTATAACTAATAGTGTTAATATAATAGTAGATAATGATTTTTCTCATGGTGAAAAACATCCACTGCTACATAAACATATATGGATTAATAATGAATACGTCATTAAAGAGTCGGATTTAGATGTTTTTTTAACAATTCCCTGTTTAGAGGGGCATACAATAAGCGATATTTTTGCTAATGAGTTATATGATGAAAAATCTTTGTACATTTTTTAATCCTTTAGGAAAAGCAGATCCTTTGGCGGGGAAATAAAGCAATATCCCGTTGACTCTCAAAAGAAGCTTAGTAAGGAATATAGATGATAGAATTAAATATGATTTGAAAAAGGATATAGACAAATGACGCTTCAGGATTTAATTATAATATCAGGAATAATATTTTTTATATATAAATTAATTACTCATGAAGGGAAGCTCACTTTAGCTAGAATTGTCGCAATGTTAGGTATGGCTATATGGATTGGATTAGGTTTACTTCATGAAGTAGTTTCGATATTTGTATTATTTTTTTGGTCTTCAGTTGTTATGGGGATTTCATTGATTGGAATGTATTATATACCTAGTAGTGAGCATTATGATGTGGATAAAACTAAAAAACATCAAAAACTTTTTAAAGGTGCTTTATACTCTTGGTTATTTCTAGTAGCTTTATACATATTTTTATACGTTTTAACCTATTATTAGATATCTTGAACCTATATATGTTAAAGATAGAATTAAATATAATTTGAAAAAGGATGTAGATAAGTAATGTATCAAGATCTGATTATAATATTTGGTATTATATTTTTCATATACAAACTTATTACGCATAAAGGTAAGCTTAGTTTAGCTCGAATTATCTATACTTTTAGCTTAGTACTCGGATTTGGAATATTTTTCATACGTAATTTAATATCTCCATTCACTATGTTGTTGTGGTGGATATTTTGTATGGGGATTTCTTTAGTTGGAATGTACTTTATGATTAAGAATAATGAGTTTGAAAGTGATAAAGTAGAGATGCATCAGTCTAATTTTAAAGTAGGCGTATATGCTTGGTTATTTCTGGTAGCTTTATACATATTTTTATACGTTTTAACCTATTATTAGATACCTTGAACCTACATATGCTAAAGATAGAATTAAATATGATTTGAAAAGGATACAGACAAATGATGCTTAAGAAAATAAAGATAGAAAAAAGAACGAGAAGTGCTTGATAAGCATTAGCATATTATTGAGGTGAAAATGTTTTTAAAAATATTTAATTTAATCTTTTGGGGTGGAATGATTTTTTTCCTAGTAGGCATTACATTAATGCTTGTTATGGATCCTGATATTACTAGTGACGAGTTTTGGATATACTTCTATGGTAGTGCTTATATTATTAGTGGAGTATTTATGTTGGGATGGTATTTTATATATAAACTTTAAAAAAAGTGATTATATTTGAATTAATCTTAAGGTTATGACCATTTAAACCCGATAGGACGTTATAGTCTAATCTTCAGTGATAAGTATTACTGAATGATTTAGAACTATAGCGCCCTTTTACTATCTTAGCACTCTTATCATAGCCGATATATGCTTATATATAATTATAAAGTAATCAGTTGTCATAGATTGTTTTTTAACGGATTATATTAGAGTTAGTTTTATGTATGATTATTAAATTTATTAACTATCTATATGAGTTTATATTTAAAATAATTTTATACTTTACAAAAAAACTTTAATTATGTTATTCTGATGATACGTATTTCATGAATTTGTCATGATTGGTGTTGTTAGAGTATGTTTATAGGAGAGTTTTGTGAATATAAAACGCTTAGTTCTTCTGAGTTTAGGTGTATATAGTCTGTCTATGCCTTTCATGGTACAGGCAGCTGATCCTGTTATACCTATGACTCAACAAGAGCAATTACAACAAGACCGAGATACTCAACGAGAACGTAATCTTCGTTTCGATGCGGAACGCGTGGGGACCGTTGTCAGTGAGCCGGCACTTATAGACGTACCTTCAGATAAGAATGGTACGTCTTTTTATATTAAACAAATACAGTTAGATGGTGTGCCTAAAGAATTATCGTTTCTAAATAAGATTGCTCGTAAGCATGAGCAAAAACATGTGACTGTATCAAATATTACTAATATTCGTAATGCCTTTCAACGTAAATTACTAGACAAAGGCTATGTTACCTCTCAGGTATATATTCCAGAACAAAATTTAAATGCTGGGACTTTACAATTTATGGTTATGCCTGGTCGAGTGGAAGATATTCGTTATAGTGATTCTTCGGCTCATGGTCCTTGGCGCACTGCATTTCCTGTGCGTCCAGGAGATATCCTTAATATCCGAGATGTAGAACAAGGCCTAGAGCAGATGAAACGGGTATCATCTCAATCGGTAACAATGAAGTTACTTCCAGGTACATCTGTTGGTACTTCTATTATTGAACTATCGATTAAACAAGATAAACCAGTACATGGATCAATTAGCTTCGATAATAGTGGTCTAGAGTCTACAGGGGTATATCAAGGTAGTTTTACATCATCTTTTGACCAAGTTTTTAGAGCAAATGATACCTTTACAATGTCGCTATCAGGTGACCTTAGTGGTTCGGGTAGTATAAAAGGAACTCGTGCAGCTAGTCTTAATTATGTGATACCTCATGGGAAAGATACGTTTAGTTTAAGCTTTTCTAAATCAAGATATCATCAAACTATTCAATCTAATCCTTATGATTTCATATATAGTGGTAAGTCCACTACTATGAAGGCGAAATGGAATCATGTTTGGTCGCGTACACAACGTGAAAAGCGAGCATTTGATATTTCTATTAGCACACGGCATAATCATCGCTTTATCAATGATATGGAAATACCTGTACAAGCATTACGTACCACTTCAATGGAGTTTGGTGTTTCTAACCGTAAATATATTGGGAATGCTACGCTGTACACTCGTTTAGGGTTCCAATGGGGGATAGGTGCACTTGGTGCACAACCTGAACATAAGGCTTCTGTTGCCATGGGTGGGCCTACATCTAGATATCATATGTGGCTTGTAGATGTAGATTATCGAAAACCATTTATTATGGGCCATCGACCTGCATCCTTTACCTCTTCATTCCATGGACAGTGGGTTCAAGGTGGTAAAAGACTGTATAGCGTAGACACTATAAATATTGGTAACCGATATAGTATCTATGGATTCGATGGCGAATATACGCTTATGGGCGATAGTGGTTGGTATGTGCGTAATGAAGTATCATCTGTTATTCCTCGCCTTAATACAGAAGTATATCTTGGTCTTGATGTTGGGGCTGTATATGGTAAAAGTACAGAAGCTCTAGTCGGCAGAACAATTGCAGGCACTGCGCTTGGCATACGGGGTAACTATTCATCCGGTTTATTGTTTGATGCATTTGTTAGTACCCCTTTATATAAACCGCAAGGATATCATACGAAAAAGTTTTATAGCGGATTTACCGTAGGGTACAGATTCTAATCTCAATATAATTATGACTATATATGTGTTGAACTAGCATGTGTTGAGCTAGTATTTATATAATTGGAGAGTTGTATGTGTAAAACAAATCAAGAACGACGTACGCTAGGACGAAAGATAATGTCTTGGCTTACCTTTGGTGTATTTGTAGCCTCTCAATCGATGGTGTTGGCTGCACCAATTATGCCAGATAATAATGCTGTTATTACTGAACGACCGTTAGTTCAGGAAACAGCTAATCAGATTCCACTAGTTAACGTGACGGCCCCTACTAATGGTGGCGTCTCTATGAATAAATATGATCAATTTAATGTGGAGAAACAAGGGGCTATTTTAAATAACTCATATGTAACGAGTAAAACGGAACTTGCTGGCTATGTGCAAGGTAATAGTAACATGATGAATGGTACTGCAAAGGTTATCGTAAACCAAGTTACATCAGATACACCGACATTTATGGATGGTTATTTAGAAGTGGCGGGGCAAAAAGCCTCCGTTGTTGTGGCTAACCCTAATGGCATTACAGTTAATGGTGGGGGCTTCCTTAATACGGAGCATGCTGTGTTAACTACAGGTAGACCAGAACTAGATGGTGCTGGCAATTTACAAAATTACCGTGTAGAACAAGGTAAAGTCTCTATTGAAGGTAAAGGCCTTAATGGAAAAAGTGCAGATTCTGTGTCTATCTTGGCGCGAACTATTGATGTAAATGCAGGTGTTTGGGCAAACAAACTCAATACTCGTACTGGAAAAAATAATATTGATGCCAAGAATTTAAAGGCTACAGCTTTAGATTTGTTGGCTACTGAAACAAAGCCAACTATTGGATTAGACGTAGCTTCAGTAGGTGGGATGTATGCTAATCATATTACTATGGTTGGCACCGAAGCTGGTGTAGGTGTTAATCTTAATGGCGTAATTGCAGGGACTCAATCTGTTTCAGTAGATGCTAATGGTCATTTATCTATTAATGGTACGCTTCAATCGGATACAAGTCTTGTGGCTAAAGCAAACTCTATACAGAATACAAAGACAATTGCTTCTGGTGGAGAGTTAGGTTTAGAAACAAAAAAGTTAACTAATACAGGACATATTACATCCGTTAAGAATGGACATATCAAGGTAGAAGAGACTTTAACTAACAAAAATACCATGGCAGCTGGTGCTAATACTCAGGGCGCTGTGACAGGTAATGGTTCTTTGTCTATTGAGGCAGGTACTGTTCGTAATACTGACGCGCTAATTGTATCTGGTGGCACTACAACAATTAATAGTAAAGAACTAGATAATATAGAGAATGGTCGCATTTATGGTGGAAAAGTAGCGATACAAACTAAGGTACTCGAAAATCGTAAGAATGTAGCGTTAGAATCTAAATTAGATGCTGCTATGGCAGATATGAAGGCTGCAGAAGATAAGCTTGAAGCAGCTTACGCTGTAGATACTACAGCTTTTACATCAAAGACTGAACAAGATGAATATTTGAACCAAATCAAAGAACTATCTAAAGTATATGATGAAAAACTTAAAGCTGTTAAGTTAGTACAAGAGGAATTATCTGCTCATAAAGGAAGTACTATTGCAGGTCGAGAAGATGTAACTATTGAGGCGGATTCTATCTTGAATAGAGAAAAATCTCTTATATATAGTGGTGGCACTATGACATTGGATGGTCGTGATACCTTGCACAATATTGGTGGTACTATTGAGGGGTTAGGAAAAGGTGTCATTCGAAGTAAAGACTATCAAAATAAGAACTCTTCCTTTACCGCAAAACGAGTTAGTCCTGAAATTGACAAAGGACTTTCTGGTGCAAGTAATGATGCTATGCTTACAGAGCAAGAAGATCAAATCTTGATTACAGATAAAAACCATAGTGAGCGTGGTCAGGCTTTTAAAAAGTCTGAGTTTAGCTCTTTAGATAGTGGTTATGGTGCAATCCATAATCGTGGTAATACTGCTCCGATGCCGATATATGATGCTGCAGAATATGTTACTGTAGAACAAATTACACCTGAAGAAAAAGCGGCTGGCGAAGAACCAATTCCGGCAGAATATATTGGTACACAAGTACCATCATATGCCTATGATGACCCTATTTTTAAGGAATTCGGTATTACATCTATGACGACAGAGCGTCCTCAAGTAGCAGGTCCTGAACAAGAGGCATGGGATGCACAGTTTAAGCCTATTTTGGCATCATTAAATGATAAAATTAAAGCTCATAATGCAAAGGCTAAATTACATAACCAAAAAATTTCTGGTGTGGCTAATGAAAAAATAGATGAATATACTATTATTCGAACAAAAACGATGACCTCTAAAGAAGAGGTGAAAAATAGTACACCAGGTGTTGTGCGCTTTGGTGGGGATTTGTCATTCACCGGAAATGGTACTAATGAAAATAGTCAAATGGTTGTAGGTGGTACATTAACTACTACGGGTGCGATTGATCAAGTAGCAAAAGAAAATCAAGAAGTGACTAATACATTTGGTACTACAGAAGCTTCGTATACCTATAAAAGAAGATGGCCACATAAATCTAGACGAAGAGGTTATAAGGGGCAAGTATTTATGACTCCACAAGTGAATAAAGAAAATCCAATATCACTTGGGGTGGCTAAGAAAGAAGATAAAAATGGTAAGGCAAAAGGTGAGGTAGGGGCTAATCACCGTAAAGAGGTACAAGACTTCTTAAATCCATTTGCACAAGATAGCAGAAATGATGCATCTAAACCAACAGCAGGAACTAATATTTTGTCATTGCCTACAGAATCTTTGTATAGAATACATCCTGAAAGCACTGCTAATTATGTAGTTGAAACAGATCCACAATTTGCGAATAAAAAGGTCTTTTTATCATCCGATTATATGTATAAAGAGATGAAAACAAAGCCTGAGAATATTGAAAAACGACTAGGCGATGGTTTGTATGAGCAGACCTTAGTTAGAAATCAGATTGTATCTGGAACAGGGTATAGATTCCTTAATGGGTATACAGATGATGAAAGTCAATTTAAAGCTTTAATGGATGCTGGTATTGTATACGCTAAACAGCATGGTATTGCTCCAGGTGTAGCGCTGACGGCAGAACAAGCAGCTAGTCTCACTAGTGATATGGTCTGGCTTGTAAAAGATGTAGTTATGGTAGAGGGTAAACCCGTTGAGGTAATCTATCCTAAGGTATACCTTAAACAAAGTAATGGTTTACAGTTACATACTGATGGAACCCTAATTAGCGCTAATACATTAGTTATGAATGCAAAGGAAAGTATCCAAAATGAAGGTGTTATTCAAGGCAAAACAGTAATCCTTGCTACTGATAAAGATATCATTAATAGTGGTCACATTAATGCAGAAAAAGTTGGTTTGCAATCGGATAGAACAATTTACCAACAAGGTCAAGTTGTAGGGCGTGATGCTGTAGAATTACAAGCAAAAGAGAATATCACTGTTAACAATTCCATTGAACATTTAACAAACCAAGATGTTTTACATAAAACAGCAGGTATTGCCGTAACTGGCGATAAAGGAGTTATGATTGTCTCTGCTGGCAATGATGTAAACCTAGGTGGTGCAACTATCGAAGCATTGGGTAAAGAAGGTGCTATCACTATTACAGCTGGACATGATATTAATAGTACTACAGATACTCTTACTGCTAAAAAAGATATGACTCAAGATGGCGATAATTATTTACGAACCTATCGTCAAACTGAGCTAGGAACGACAATAGAAGCTGGTGGAGATATATCTATTGGTGCTAAACATGATGTTAAGGCTCGTAATTTGACCGTTAGCAGTGACTCTAGTGCTGTAAAAGTCATTGGTGAACATGACGTATCTATTGAAAATGGATACAGTGAATCTAAGGATGCATTTGCGTTAAAATACAAAGAAAAAGGTCTTCTTAATAAAAAAGAAACTAAGATCAAAACGAATGATGAATCTAAAAATGCATTAATGAGCACACTTAGTGGTCACACTGTAGTGGTGGGTGCTAATAATGATGTGACACTTACATCCTCTAATGTGGTGAGTACTGCAGGAACATCTGTATTAGCAGGTCATAATGTAATAACTGATGCAGCAGCAGAGCATACGCTAAGTACCGCATCTAAAGATGTCAAAAAATCTGGTATTATGGGTGCTGGCATGGGTATCATGATTGGTAAAAAACAATCTAAAGATAACTATTATATTGATGAAACTACTCATAAAGCCACTACTTTAGGATCTACTGATGGTAAGGTTACGGTACAAGCTGGTGATACAGTTCACTTGACTACCACAAATGCGGTAGGCAAAGACGGTGTTATCATTGTAGGTCAAGATATTATATTAGATGGTAAAGATGACGTGTATAAACAAGAGGAGCGTCATGAGCGAAAGTCCTCTGGTTTAACGGTAAGTTTAGGTGGCAGTGTTGTTGAAAAATTAGATAGTGCTGTAAAAAAACAACATAGTGCATCTAATAGAAAAAATAATCATTTTAAATCATTAGAAGGTAAACAATCGAGCGATAGATTGCTTTCTGCCATTGGCGAAGCAAAGCGAATTGTTGATAGAAGTTATAATGGTCAAATGAGAACCATTGAATCACAATTGGAGCGAGTTAATACTGATATAGTTAATACAGCAGAAACAGACACAGCTAAGTTAGCAGAGCTTAAATCTAAGCAAGAATTGCTAATGAAAAAACGAAGTGCTTTAGAAGAAAATAAAAGTGTTGTTGATAAAGCTACTGATAAAGCCATTGATAGAGCTATTAATGTACAAATAGGTATTGGATCTAGTAAAAGTGTAGCTGAGTCGAAGTTAGAACGTCATACGTATTCTAGTGGGACTATTGACTCTGATGGAACTGTTTTGATTCATGCTAATAGTGCAGATTCAATTAAAGGTAATATTGCTGCAATTGGCGAGCAAATCAAAGGGAAGAATGTACAATTAGCTGCTTCCAATACTATCAATCTAGAGGCCGGTTCAAATACGCAACGTGTTGAAACAAATAGTAAGTCTAGTGGCTGGAATGTTTCTGCTAATATTGGTATGAGAACTGGAGGGCTCGTAGGTTGGTCGGCATCCGCTTATAAAGGGTCAGAAAATGGCATAGAAGATACTACTACTCATACAGGGACACACGTTGTAGGTACTAATAACGTATCTATTGAAAGTGGTAGTAATACGAACCTTATTGGGTCTACTGTTTCTGGACAAGGTGTAACGGCGAAAGTAGGTAATAATCTGACTGTAGAAAGTTTACAAGACAGTCGAACCTATCATGAAACATCTAAGAACAAGGGAATTTCTATCTCTGGTGCAAACTTTATATCTCAACCTACGATTAATGGTGTTAATGTAAAAGGCAATATTGATAGTACTTATAAAAGTGTTACAGATCAATCTGGTATTCATGCAGGTAATGATGGTGTGAATATTACTGTTGGCAATACGACAACATTAAAAGGTGCTATTATAACTAGTAAAGCTACACCTGAAAAAAATAAGCTATCTACCAAATCTCTAGTTATGGAAGACCTTCATAATGAAGCGTCTTATAAGGCTAAGAAATCTGGTATAGCCATGAATACATCTGGATTGACAGCAAAAGGTATTCTCGGTAAAATCAACCCGTTAGGGCTATCTCCAGTAGTCTCTATTCCTGTATCAGATGAGGCCCAATCTACCACGAAATCTGCTATTAGTGATACTATATTAGTAGAAGTAGAGGGTAAACCTCTTACTACTATTAACAGAGATACTGAAGACGCACTCAATAGTATTAAACCAATATTTGACAAGGCTGATGTAAAAGAGCGTATGGAATACGTTAATGCTGTATCTGATGAAGGCTTTAAACTTATTGGGGATATTGCTATGAAGCAAGTTCAGAAATATGAAGAAAAAGTCGCTAATACTTCTGATGAAGCTCTAAAAAAACGATATCAAAAAGAAGCTGATAAATGGAAAGATGGTGGCATTTATAAAGTTGCCTTACATGGTGGTTTTGGTGCAGTAGTCTCTAATATGGCTGGAGGCTCCAGTTTAGACGGTTTTGCAACTGCTAGTGCTAATGAGATAATGGTGGGGGCTATTGCTAAGGAACTAGCTAAACATCCTAATAGTACAATAAATGCTGATGGTAAATATGTTGATAACTCTGATGTATATAAAATTGCTAGTGCGGTTTTAGGTAAAACAGTTTCACACTCTTCGTTAGGAACTGGTATTTCACTATCTGCTACACAGAAAAATTATTTGACACATGAACAAAATCAGTTGCGTTTATCACAATTAGCTGCCGCCAAAACGGCTAAAGAATATAATGATATTAATTCTTATTGGCAAAATATTGATGAAGCGCAAGAGTCTGAATTAAAAAATAAGATTGAAGATACCTATTATATGAATCCTTCTGATAGATATAACCCTAATATATATTTTTCTGTAGAAGATCGTATTCGTGAAAATAAAGAAGCAATAGGTGCCGTTAATCCTAATTATGAATTTAAATCTATATATGGGTTTGATGGAAAAATAAAAGAGAGGATTACTATTCATATCGTTGGAAGAATAGAAGACTTATATAACGGACGTTATGATTCTGATATATTCCGAATGTTACGTTTTAAGCTTCAAAACCAAGTGGCGAGACGACTAGCTCTCTTAAAAGGTTATAGTCCAGATTCAGTAGCATATAGACAAGATGTACTTAAAACATTTAATGAGATTGATGCCAAAGGAAACTCGATTGTTTATAACGGTAAGTCTTTCGGATATGGTTTAACTGATGCAGTAATAGATAATAATACATTTGACTTATCTACACATGTCCGAACAGGATTAAATTTAAACAGACCGAATAATAACTACTACTATGCGGGTCGTATGACTGGTGATGCAATTACTACTGTTGAGGGAGCTGGATTAGTTGTTACTGGTTTGGGGGAAACTGGCTTGACAATTTCTGGTGCTGCACCATCTTCTGGTGCTTCACTTGCATTAACTCCCACTGCAGTAGGTCAAATTGCGGCTGGAGGTGGAGTAATAGCCAATTCTGGTAAGAATTTTGGGAATGATATTACTTTATTTGCAAAAGCACAGAAGCAACAAACTAGTGGAATTATTCAAAAAGATCATATGGATATAGATCCAATCAGAAATCGTGTTAGTGAAAGCCAGTTTCGAAACATGGATTTAGGTATCCCTATGGAGAAACATTATAAACAACACTTCTCTGAAAAAGATGTAACGAAAGTTCCAGTTAAAGCAGAGCCTAATTCTTCAGTTGATATTTATCAGAATGGTAATTTGAAGCAGCGAAGATACTATGATAATGAAGGAAATCCAATTGTAGATATTGATTATACACATTCTGGTAATAATCACGATTTTCCACATAAGCATGTTTGGTTAGAAAATTTAGGAAGGAGTAAACATAAATGAGTAACTTAGATATTTCTTTATATGATGAAGTTATTGAAGGCTTGACGTATAACAGGGAGTTAGAAATATATTATAATGATTTTACATATGGGGTTGTTACTTATGGGGCGTTATGGCAACTTTGGAAAGATAAAGAACTTTTGGTTGAATGTAATGATTTTTTACCTTTATTAGAAAATCCATTAATAAATGGTAGAAGTTTAAAAGATATTATAGAAGCGAGAGATTGTGGATTACTTTTAATGTAAAAAAGCTGCCGTAGGTGATATGCACTCCCTTTTACTGGTTGTCCAGTAAAGGGGGTACATATCACTTGGTTGTTTTTAATAGCTTTATATATTTTAACTTATTATTAGATACTTTGAGCGCGGATATAGTGCTATAAGTCGTTCTTTATATGCTATAATTAAGTGTTACATGAATTACTCAATATATTTAATTATAAAGTTTATAGAAAGAGGTTCCTTATGGCATCCGGCAGATCTGAAAAAGAGTTACAAGGGGTAACGATGTTAGGTCACAAGACCGATTACCCTACTGATTATGCACCACAGGTGTTAGAGGCATTTGATAACAAACACCCTGATAATGATTATTTTGTTAAATTTAATTGTCCTGAGTTCACTAGCTTGTGCCCTATGACAGGTCAACCAGATTTTGCGACCATTTACATTTCTTATGTACCAGATAAGAAAATGGTAGAGTCCAAGTCTTTGAAATTATACCTATTTAGTTTCCGCAATCACGGGGACTTTCACGAGGACTGTATCAACATCATCATGAAAGATCTCATCAAGTTGATGGATCCTAAGTACATCGAGGTGTGGGGCAAGTTTACGCCGCGCGGTGGTTTGTCCATCGATCCATACGCAAACTACGGCAAGCCTGGTACAGAGTGGGAAAAGACTGCAAAAGAGCGCCTTCATTTCCACGACATGCAGCCTGAACGCGTAGCATACCGTTAATATGGCATACGAATATTTAACAATGGTCACATCGTTCATAACATTTTTTATGATCGGCGTGACCTTGTCTATACACCCTGCGTCGATTATGGTAGGGACGAATACCTATATAGAATCACAAAGCAAATGGACTCGATGGAACGGCTATATTATCTTTGTGTTGCTCCTATTTGTTATGGATATTTTCCTAACAAATGCTGTATATCTAGCTTTTTACGATATATACGGCAATCTTATGAACATAGGCCATCTCGATGTTGATTTTATGGATATTTTCTTTAGTGAAAGTTTCCAAGTCATTGTAGCGGTCTTGTTTTTGCTTGTGTTATTCCAAGTTTTGGGGCTTGTCGATGTAGCCCATGGCGAAAGAAATCTATCCTTTTACTACAGCCAAGTAGAGGCAGGCAAGGAGCAGCCATCTTGGATGGAGCGATACATGGAACGCGAGAAAGGCTCGCTAGGATCAAGTATAATAGGACTCCTATACATGTTGTGGATGACCAAGAGGAGTATGTGGACATATATTGTCTGCGTTGTGTGGTTCAAGGTGCTAGCTATGCTAGTCAATGTACTAGTCTCACCTGTTATCAACCGCATTATGCACACCAATAATGAGCTAGCGACACATGTAATTCTTGATCCTTATATTATTTCCTATGTAGTGGCAGGCTTATTATGGGGCCATGTGGCGCTACACCACGACTTAAGTAAAGCATCTAGATTGGCAAAGAGCGTTGTCATATCCTTAGTTCCTCGCCTAAGTGTATTGGTGGGGGCCGTTCTCTTTATTGGATTGGCGCTAGCCATCATATTGGTGCCTATCACTTGGGATATGGTGGTGGACGTGCTTACAAGTAAATAAATGAATCTAGTTATTTCCTGTATTTTTAGGGTTTTAAAAGCTATTCTCATTCTCTTGACAATGAATTGATTCAGGTGTTAGAGTATGGTTGTATTAATCAGAATGCATAAACGTTTATACCCAGTGTATAGTGAGTAACAAGGTGAAACACATATCGTCCTTGGGATATTCCTGAGGACGATTTTTATCATCTGTCGCTAGAGGGAGGATCAGATGAGCATAGTAACAAATCAAACTACAGAACTTATCGGTAAAACACCGGTATATCAACTACAAAATACCAATATTTATGTAAAACTTGAAAAATATAATGTAGGTGGCTCTGTGAAAGACCGTGCCGTTCTTGGCATGTTGCAAGACGCTAAGGCGCAAGGTCGCATCCATGAGGATAGCATTATCGTAGAGGCTACAAGCGGTAATACAGGTATTGCTCTTGCCATGGTAGGTGCTATCTTACACATTAAAACGGTTATCATTATGCCTGAAAGCATGAGTAAAGAGCGTCGTGAGCTTATTAAAGCATATGGTGCACAGCTCATCTTAACACCAAAAGAAACGGGCATGAAGGGCGCTCTTGAACGAGCAAACGAAATTTTAGAAAAATATCCTAATGCTCTTACATTAGGCCAATTCGTAAACCCTGCGAACCCAGATACGCATTACCGCACTACGGGCGCTGAAATCGTAGAACAAGTACCGAATGTAGATGTATTTGTGGCGGGTATCGGTACAGGTGGTACTTTCACAGGCGTTACTAGACGATTGAAAGAACATAATCCGAATCTAAAGGCTATCGCAGTGGAACCAACTGGATCTCCAGCCATTACAGAAGGTAAGGGCGGTCCTCACAAAATCCAAGGCATTGGTGCTGGTTTTATTCCTGAAAATTTTGACCAAAGCTTGATGGATGACGTACAAACTGTGAGCGATGAAGAGGCCTTTGGCGAAGTGCAAACCTTTATGCGTGAAAGCGGCATTTCTATTGGGCTTTCAGCGGGGGCAGCCATCGTAGCGGCTAAGCGCATTGCTCGAGAAGAACCAAAGGCGAATATCGTTGTCATCGCTCCAGATGGGGTGGAAAAATACCTATCTCTCTTAGATTTTGCAAATAATGAATACGTAAAGTAACGGATTTCGCATAGATAAAACATCTTATGTATAGGAATACAGACCACATATGTTGTATACTATATATTATATGAGTAGAGTTATTTGAGATGGAGTCACTATGATGCAAGGTTTGCGCGAATTATGGGGCAAAATTCAATATAATATTAAGCGCGTAATGGATTCTGACCCAGCCGCAACAAGCGTGTGGATGGTTATTTGGACGTATCCGCATATTACGGCCTTATTCTGGCATTTCTTTGCACACCGCCTCTATAAGGCGGGATGGCCAACCTTGGCGCGTCGTGTGGCATTACATTCTCGTCACGTAACGGGCATTGAAATTCACCCAGGTGCAACGATCGGTCGCGGTTTATTTATTGACCATGGGATGGGCGTTGTAATCGGTGAAACTGCCATCGTAGGTGATAATGTAACACTATTCCATCAAGTAACGTTAGGCGGCATGTCTTCTAAACAGGAAAAACGCCATCCAACCATTGAAGACGAAGTACTTATCGGTACAGGCACGAAAATCTTAGGGGATATTACCATTGGTGCCCGCACAAAAATCGGTTGTAACCTTGTTATTAAACATGATATCCCTAAAGATATGGTTATCTTCGAAACAGATCCAGAAAATATGTATGTCCGTAAACCTCGTCGAACCAATAACGGTAAGGCAGAGGAAAAGAAAATTCCCGATGGCTACATAGAATATTATATTTAATATAGTAGTAAAACAAATCTGGTTCATCGAATCCATGTTGAAATAATACGATTGACAATGCCTTATTGGGTATGATATGATTACCCAGTAAAGCATGGAGGATTACTCAAGAGGCTGAAGAGGACGGTTTGCTAAATCGTTAGGGCGGGTTACCGTCGCTAGGGTTCGAATCCCTAATCCTCCGCCATGCAAAGACCTTACATCATTCGATGTAAGGTCTTTTTGTTTCTAATGGTTTAATTTTATAGGCCCTGTTATGGCAAGGATTCAAGTGAATCTAGGGCCTAATAGTTATTGTATTACACAGGTGTGTAAGGTTATAGAGTTGACGTATCACAAGGGTACTCATATAATAGATTGTATAAAATGTAATTTTAAGGAGACTCTTATGAATACAAAATATACACGTCAAATGAATATTATCCGTCGTGCATTAGGCATTGGCGCATTGTGCTTAGTAGCCTCTGCTAGTTTTGTTCACGCTGAAAGTATTGCTATTCCAAGCGCACGTCCTATGATTGATGGTATCGGTGCTGATGTAGAGACAATTAGCAGCTCTAGCAAAGTACAACATCATGTAAGTGCAGATGTTGTTACGCCAAATGATTGGACATATACGGCTCTGCAAACACTTATCAAACATGGTGCTATTACTGATACCCATGGTTTTGCTTTTGATGGTACCAGCTATACAAAAGATGAGCTCATGCCTCTTATTGATGAGGTGGTAACAAAACGGGAGCAAATGAACGAAAATGATCGCCAATATGCGTTGCGTATTTACCAAGAAAATATGCGTGATGTAATGGATTATCGCATCGCTCGCGATAAGAAAATCACCGAAGAGCGCCGTCAAAAATTAGACGCAAAACGCGCTGAAAAGGCTAAGAAATCTGGAAAGACTTACCAAGTATCTAAATCTCAACAAGAGGCTTTAGATACAGCTAATGATGAAGTGGCAAAACCAGAAGAGCGCGCTTTAACAGATGAACAAATCAAAGAAAAAATGAAGAAATTCAAAATTGATGATTCTCGTGTTAAAGTAAATAATAATGTGCGCATCCGTTATACCGGTGGTAAGGATACAAAATCTAAAACCGATGCTCGCATGCAAACGGAGATGACCTTTACTCTATAACCCTTAATAAGGAGTTATAATGATTGATTTCTTAAAGAAACAGTTGTTTACTGTTCACCAAAACGGTAAGCAACAGGTGAGCGAGGTCTTTAAATTTATAGGTCCTGGCATTATCGTAACTGTAGGGTTTATCGACCCTGGCAACTGGGCGGCTAATCTAGCGGCCGGTGCTAGTTATGGTTACGAACTTTTATGGGTAGTAACACTATCTACGATTATGCTGATTTTATTGCAGCATAACGTAGCTCATTTAGGCATTGTACGGGGCCAATGCTTATCAGAATGTGCCTATGAATTCCTGCCTCGTTATGTATCTCGATTTGTGTTGAGTACAGCTGGCATTGCAGCTGCGGCGACGGCATTGGCTGAATTTATCGGCGCTGCTATTGCATTGAAAATGCTCTTTGGCATTCCGCTTCTGATAGGTAGTGTATTAACGGCCGTTATATGTACTGTTATGCTCATTACAAACTCCTATCGAAAACTGGAGCGGATTATTGCAGGTTTTGTATCCCTTATTGCATTGGCCTACCTCGTTGAGGTCAATATGGTCAATGTAGATTGGGCGGCAGCAGGCATTGGTTGGGTAGATCCTAAGATTCCGAATGAATCGATGCTCGTTATTTTGAGTATCTTAGGGGCTGTTATTATGCCTCACAATTTGTTCTTGCACTCAGAAATCATCCAAAGTCGCCAATTCAATACGCAAGATCCTTCCATAATGAAGCGCCAATTGCGTTATGAATTCCTAGACACCTTATTCTCTATGGGGATTGGGTGGATGATTAACTCCGCCATGATTTTACTGGCGGCAGCAGTGTTCTTTACTCACGGCATTGAAGTAACAGAGCTTGAACAGGCGGAGGAGTTGTTACGACCTCTCATTGGCCCTGCAGCAGGTACTATCTTTGCTATCGCATTGCTCTTTGCGGGCTTTGCCTCTTCTGCTACAGCAGGTATGGCAGGAGCGAGTATATTTGCAGGCATGTTTGGTGAGTCTTACGATATGAAAGACTTCCATACACGTTTAGGCTTGGCATTAACGTATATTCCGGCATTGTTATTGATTGTATTCGTTACGGATTCATTCCAAGCGTTGTTAATTTCTCAAATGTTCTTGAGCTTGCAATTGCCTATTACAATTTTCTTGCAGCTCTATATGACCAGCAGTCGCAAGGTAATGGGGCAGTATGCGAACCGTACATTTACAAATGTGCTCTTGTGGGGCATTGGTATTATCGTTACTGTTATGAACATTTACTTGTTAATTGTGGGCTAAGATAACTATAAAGGGACCGCTTCGGCGGTCCTTTTTCTATTTATGCATCAATGTTTATGTATCTATATTTATGTATTTGCAGTTATGTATCTATTATTTAAAAAGTGTATCTTTAAATACCCAAGAGAGGTATGAAATATGGTACAATTAAGGATAGTGTAATATCTGTTAGGTTAAATCTAGCAGTGTGATATATGGAAATTAGGAGGACCTAATGGCAGACGAAGTAAAAGTACAAGATGCAATGCAATCTGATTTCAGTGTTGTAGTAAACGATATTGCAGAGGAATTATTAACGCGCCTAAATATGGATGAGGATGGTTCTATTATCGACATGTTCCAAACTGGTTCATTTGATCCTTGGCAATTATTCGTATTCTTCGGCGCTTTAGAAAAAGCTCTCGTTGAGTATAGAACTGATAAACGTAAGAAAACAGTTATCGTTCACGCCCAACCTGAGGCTCTTATTGGCATTGGTCGCGTGGTAACACCTGTATCTACTATGCTCGAACACGTTCTAATGTCTCGATTGAACGACATGAGCGAAGGTCGTCTAGAAACTGGCATGCTTACTGTATCTGCTGAAAGCATCGATTACGAAGGTGTCAATCTTAAAGGTCGTCACGTAGTTATCGTATGTGACCTTGTGGACGAAGATTCTGATTACCTTAAAGAATGCATTAAACTATGTAAAGAATTGAAAGCGAGCCACGTTGTGGCAGTGCCTCTCATGTTGTGGAATCCTGAGTTGATCGACAACTTGACAGAGGAAACTATCAAGGCGGAATTATCCCATGAAAATCGTCCTCTCTCCTAGTAAGACAAAAACGATTACTACTGTTGGCAATGATGGGGCAGTACATAGTGCAGTTCAGGACGGTCAATTTCAACCGCACATTACGCAAGACATTGTAAAACATGTGCAGTCCCTAGACGTGGCGGCCCTTGGTAAGGCTTTGAAACTTAAGGATGATAAGGCGCAGGCGCTCTTTGATTTCTATCAAGCTTTTGAGTCCCAGCCAGTAGGTATTGCTTGTGAAAGCTACGATGGTATTGCTTTCAAATATTTAGACTGGCAGAACTTGTCTGAAGAGGCTAAGGCCTTTGGTGAAAGCCATCTTGTTGTGATGTCTGCCTTGTACGGTGTTGTAGAGCCTATGATGGGCGTTAGAGACTATCGACTCGATATGGTGGATAAGGTAGGCATTAACTTATATGATACGTGGCGTGAAGCGGTAGATGCCTACTTTCACAAGGAAGATTGGATTCTCAATCTAGCGTCTAAAGAATATGCTAAAATGGTAAACCATCCAAAGGTAGTGACCGTTGAATTTTGGGAATTACGAGGCGATACATTTAAACAGATGAGTACGTCCTCCAAAATGAGTCGCGGTGTGATGGCTCACGAATGTTTAACAGCACAAGTGAAACATGTGTGTGATTTACCGCGCGAAGTGAATGGGTTTACCTGTGTCACTGACATAGATTCCATTACCATACCAAGCGAATCGATGACGGTTCGTTATGAAAGGAAGTGATTGTTTGCAAGTGCAAGATATTCTTGGGAAAGACCTCGTTGGCGATGAATGGCTAACAGAGGATGAGCTAAGATTTCTCATGTCCGTAATTGATGAAGAACAGTTGCAGTTAATATATAAAAAGGCTTATGAAGTGAAGGCGAAATATGTAAAGCCTGTAGCGTATTATCGTGGCCTCATCGAGTTCTCGAACCGATGCATCAAAAACTGTAATTATTGCGGTATTCGTCGTGAAAATGACAAGACGGAACGCTTTGATATGAACCGTGAAGATATCATCAAAATGGCGCAGTGGGCCTATGACCATGAATATGGTTCTATTACGCTCCAATCTGGCGAACGTTGTGATGATGCCTTTGTGGATTATGTGGTGGATTTAATTCGCGATATTAAAGCCATTGGCGATGGTTCCCTGGGCATTACGATGTGCGTAGGGGAACAAAGTGAAGAGGCGTACCGCCGCATGCGTGAAGCCGGTGCTAGTCGTTATTTATTACGCATTGAAACAACAAATAAAGAACTGTACCATAAAATTCATCCTCAAGATGAATTGCACTCCTTTGAAACGCGCGTTGAATGCTTACGTCGTTTGCGCCGCGTAGGCTTCCAAGTAGGTACAGGCGTCATGATTGGTTTGCCTGGTCAAACAGAAGAAGACCTGGTGAATGATATTTTGTTCTATCGCGATATGGATATCGACATGATCGGCATGGGACCGTATGTGGTACATCACGATACGCCGCTAGGCCAAGAGGCATTAGCTATGGGCATCGATGACGAAGCTGGTAAATTACGCCGTATTCAATTAGGCCTTAAGATGATTGCTTTAACCCGCTTATTCTTGAAAGATGTCAATATTGCAGCTACTACTGCATTACAAGCTTTGGATAAAATTGGCCGTGAAAAAGGCCTTGCTGCAGGCGCCAATATTTTGATGCCTATCATTACAATCCCTGAACATCGGGCAAAGTATTTGTTATATGATAACAAACCTTGTGTAGATGATAATGCAGACAAATGTAAAGACTGCTTAACGCGTCGCGTAATGTCCATCGGCGATACCGTAGGCTGGAAGCAAAATGGTGACTCCAAACATTACGGTAAACGGACGGGAGAGTTTTAGTTTTCTCTGTGTATCTAATTCATTGATCCTATTATAAGTTTTGGGGTAGTTTTATCTATATATAGATGGGGCCCCATTACATGAGGTGTATTATGGAGACAAAATGGTATTCTGATTTTTGGCAGTTATTTGCGAATCCGTTTAAAGGCGGTATTGATCAAGTTGTACAATCGGGCACTTTGCAAAAAGGTTTCTGGGGCACTGTATTCTTATGGGCTATTCCATATATTATATTGGCTTTATTTGGGACTATGTTAATTCCATTTCTCCCTCATAATGAATTTACTGGTTTAACCTATTTAATCGGTATCGGTGCAAGTTTTATATTTGTTTTTGCATGGCTTATCAGTATCGGTTGGTCCTTTGTAATGGTTGCTATCGGTTCTTATGTATATAACTGGGTCATCACTAAGATGGGTGGTACAGACAATGTACAAGCCATTATGAAAGTTAGCTGGTATCTACAAGGGTATGAAGTACTATTATTTAGTATTGGTTATATGATAGTCTTGATCTTGATGGGGCTATTAGATCTTGTATTCGATAGTAGTGCTATTGCTGGTTTCGTATATTTTGTAGGAACCGTGGCATTAATTATTATTTCTATCTGGGTATCCTTAGAACTTATGGCTAGACAAGTCATGCTTACTAAAATGAAAGTTTTCATTGCCTGTATCATTACATCCATTATCTTTGTTCTTATCTGGGCAATCTTCATGGCACTTCTTGGCGGCTGTGCCTCTTTAGTGGGTAGATAATACTAATTTATAAATTAATATTAATAAAGAGTCCTCTTTTTTTGATAAATTTTTTCGGAAAAAGAGGACTTTTCTATTTGGGTGTCGAAATGTATTAGCAAAAGCCGTAATTTGCCATTAAGGAGGCGATTCCGATGAAAGAGTACAGTAGTGATAAAATTAGAAATGTTGCTGTTGTTTCCCACGATGGTGCGGGTAAAACAGCTCTTGTCGAATCTTTGTTGTTAACCTCTGGTGCGGTTGATTTCGTAGGTAAAGGCCAAGACAATAAACATATTATGGACTTTGAACCTGAAGAAATTAAACGTAACGTAACAATCCAATTGGGCATGGCTCCATGTGAATGGCATGACCATAAGGTTAACTTCGTAGATACTCCAGGCTATAATGAATTCCATGGTGAAGTTCGTGCCGCTTTGCGTGCGTGCGATGGTATGTTGATGGTACTATCCGCCACATCTGGTGTAGAAACTGACACAGTTCGCGCATGGGATTATGCAGTTGAATTACAAATGCCACGCATGGCATTTATCAATAAAATGGATGTGGATGGTGCCGATTTCTTCGGTACTATTGAAAGAATGCGGGAATTATTTGGCAAAGGCATTATGCCATTGCAGATTCCTATCGGTGAAGGCGCCAACTTTGAAGGCGTCGTAGACGTAGCAAAAATGACTGCGTTTACTTACAAGGACGGCCAACCAACAGAGATTGCTGTACCAGCTCACCTTATCGAAAAGGCTCAAGAAATTCGGGAAATGACCGTAGAAGCCGCGGCTGAAGGTAGCGATGAATTGTTGGAAAAATATTTAGAAGGCGAAGAATTATCCTTAGAGGAAATTCGCCAAGGCTTGCGTGAAGGGATGATTAGTGGCCGTGTGTGCCCAATCATGTGTGGCAGTGCCACATCTCGTATTGGCCTAGATCAAGTATTGGATCGTATGATTCGTTACATGCCGGATGCAACTAAAAAAGTGATGACCGCAACTGATGCGGAAACCGGCGAACAATGTGTAGTACATGTAGATAAACCTTTAACTGCATTTGTATTTAAAACATTGTTAGACCCATTCGCAGGCAAACAAAGCTTTGTACGTATCTTCTCTGGTGAACTAAAAGAAGGCGATCGCCTTTATGATGTTAACCAAGGTGTAGAAGAAAAATGGGGCAAGATGGTTACCCTTATCGGGAAGCAACAAATCCCTGTATCTGCCGCTAAAGCTGGCGATATCGTAGTGATACCGAAATTGGCTAATGCTAAGACTGGAGATACATTAACTGCTCCTGACTTTAAAGTGACATACGACGCTATCCGTTTCCCTCAACCTCTATACACAGTAGCATTAGAACCTGTGAAAAAAGGTGAGGAGGAAAAATTAGCTGGTGCTGTTCTAAAAGTAGCAGAAGAAGATCCTACATGCGTAGTAGTGAAAAATGCTGAGGCCCGTCAACTACAAATCGATTGTATGGGCGAGGTTCATCTCGAGCATATTCTCAACAAAATGGATCGTAAATATGGCGTACAAGCTAAACTTGTGACTCCATATATTCCATACCGCGAAACAATTAAAGGCTCCGCTGAAACCGAGTCTAAATATAAGAAACAAAGTGGCGGTCATGGTCAATATGGTCACGTTAAGATTCAAGTGGACCCATTATTCGATGGAAGCGAATTTGCATTCGTAGACAAAATCTTTGGTGGTGCTGTACCTAAACAATACATACCAGCAGTGGAAAAGGGTGCCAAAGAAACCCTAGATAAAGGCTTAATTGCGGGATATCCTATGATTGGCGTGCAAGTGACACTCTTGGATGGATCTTACCATAGCGTAGACTCCTCAGAGTTAGCATTTAAAGTAGCTACGTCACAAGCTATCAAGGATGTAATTCCTAAGGCGAAACCAGTCCTATTAGAACCAATCTATGAAGTTAACGTGTTTGCACCAGATGCTTTCATGGGCGACATCATGGGTGATTTGAATAGCCGTCGAGGTCGTGTATTAGGCATGGAACAAAGTGAAAGAACAGGTATTTCTGTTGTTAAAGCACAAGTACCATTGGCTGAAATGGCTGACTATGTAACTGCATTGCGCTCTATCACTCAAGGACAAGGCGTATTTAACCGTCAGTTCTATACTTATGAAGAGGTTCCACATAAGCAAGCGGAAGAAATTATCGCTGCTCGTAAGACTCTAGAATAAAGTTAAGAACATGTCCACGTACTGTATCAAATACAGTTAGAATCACTACAACTAAATAGATAATTGCATATCGTAACAACTTAATAGCATAACAATTGACGTAAGTCATAAATTTGAATAGTATTTTACACGAGCCCTCCATATATGTAGCGTATGGAGGGCTTTTACTATATTTGAAATAGATTAGGATAGAGCTTAATCGATACTGGAGAATATGGGGAACTAATCATTGGTATGTATAGATGCAGTGGAAATAATAGAATTGCTAGTCCTTTATGTATATATGTGCTAACATTAAGATAATATAATTGCTTATGTATCGGGTATTATTTCCATATATCGAGAAAGGATCGTATATGTTTTTCTCTAGCATTACTGCAGATTATACAAAAATGGGCTATCCTAAAGCCATCGTACGAGCTTTAGATTTCTTAAAAAATACAGACTTGAAAGCATTGCCAGGCGGCCGTCATGCCATTGAAGGGGACATGATGTACGCCAATGTAGACGATGTAGAAACAAAATTGTTTGAAACTACAAAACCTGAGTCTCATCGCAACTATGTAGATATTCAATTCATGGTAGATGGGGAAGAAAATATGGGCTTTTTTGTAGATAAAGGCCTTGTAAAGCCTGTGGAGTCTTATCCAGATCGTGATTGCTATTTCTACCCAAACGAAGCTGTTGATGAAGGACACATCCATTGTCCAGAAGGGTATTATACAGTATTCTTCCCATCTGATATCCATAGACCACTATTAGCTGTTAATGATAAGCCTATTAAAATTCGCAAGGTTGTTGTAAAAGTACATGTAGATCTCTTAGGCGACTAATCCTATGAAGCGATATGAAATTATAGGTGTTTTACTAACCCTATTAGGAGCTGTTTTATGGGGCGTATCAGGTGCTTCAGTACAGTTCTTAAGTAACTTTAGGGATATGAACTTGGAATGGCTAGTCACCATGCGATTAATTACAGCAGGATTATTGACTGTTATCTATGCATGGTTTAAATATGGTAATTCTATCTTCCATGTCTTTCGTAGTTTAAAAGATACAGCAGGCCTTATCGTTTTTGGCGTATTTGGTATGGCTTTATGCCAATATACATACTTTAAATCCATTGCCTTAGCAGGGGCCGGTATTGCGACGGTGCTTCAATACTTGGCGCCATCAATGATTATTATTTATATGCTTGCCCGTTATGGTAAAAGGCCCTCTAAAGGGGAAATTATTTCCGTTATACTGGCCTTGGTAGGTACGATTTGTTTGATGGGGAATGATGGCTTTTCTATGGAGCGATTCCCATTGGCAGTGCTCGTGTGGGGCCTCTTATCTGCTGTAGGCGTCGCTGTATATAGTGTTTCTCCTGTAGATTTACTATATAAATATGGAACCTTGCCGATTGTAGGATTTGGTATGCTTCTCAGTGGTATTGTTGCTGCCATTTTATTTCATCAGCCTAATTCGTATGCTATGTGGGATGTATGGACTGTTATTGGCTGTTTCAATGTTGTCTTTTTGGGGACTATCGTATCCTTTAATGCTTATTTAGAAGGTGTTAAGAGAATAGGTGCAGTACCAGGATCTATCTTGTCATCTATTGAACCGATTTCGGCAGCTTTCTTTGGATGGGCTTTGTTAGACAACCAATTTAGTGCATTAGGGCTAATTGGCATGGCCATGATCATTGCTACTGTTATTATAATTGCTCTAGAAAAACGTACATAGTTTGAGGTCTCTTTGCTGGATATTGCGGTTTAGAGGCCTCTTTGTTATGATTGTACATATTATAAAAGTAGTTGTGATAGGAGGTTGTATGGAGGAAAAACAATGGAAAGGTATGGCCCTTGCCATTTTAGGAGCCCTATTTTGGGGGCTTTCAGGCACATCTGTACAATTCCTTGAAAATGCAAAGCATATCAATGTGGAGTGGCTACTAGAAGCGCGTTTGCTCATAGCAGGTATATTGACGATAGGACTTGCTTATATAAGGGATGGTAAGCGTATTTTCTCTATCTTTACAGAACCTAAGGATATAGGAAAATTACTAGTATTTGGTATTTTAGGTATTGCTTTATCTCAGTACTCATACTTCAAGGCCATTGCCATTTCAGGCGTCGGTATTGCTACGGTCCTTCAATATGTTGCGCCTACGCTGATCATTATCTATTTGTTTTTGAGATACTTTAAAAAGCCATCTGTACCAGAGTTTTTCTGTATTATATTAGCCTTAGTGGGAACACTCTGTATCGTCATGCAAGAAGGGCTAAATGTTTCGAACTTTAATGTGCTTGCTTTATTCTGGGGGCTTGTATCGGCAGCTAGTATCTGTGTATATACATTGCAACCTATTGAGCTATTAAAGAAATATGGCACCACATCTATTGTGGGCTTTGCCATGTTTGTCTGTGGTATTTTATCCTTAGCTATGTTTCAACAAGTTGAATCTGAAGCCCTCTGGGATGGCATGACCTGGTTAGGATTATTCGCCATCATCATACTTGGTACAGTCGTATCCTTTAATGCTTATATGGAAGGGGTTAGACTCATTGGTGCTATACAAGGCTCTATACTTTCATCATTAGAACCAATCTCAGCAGCGATCTTTGGATGGGTATTGCTAGGGAATCATTTTACGCTAGTCGGTATTTTTGGCATGATTTGTATCATTGCAACCGTATTCATTATCGCCTGGGATCGACACCGTCAAATTAAACGAGAAGTACTAGAAAAACTGAATAAAGTAGAAATGAAATAAACAAACGAAAACACATATACCATGAGGTATATGTGTTTTTTGTAATCAAATATTATATTTTTTCTAATATTTTTTCAAATAATAGTTCTAGTTTCTGTAAGTCGCCATGTACGGTTCCGTCCATATATGTATTATATACAGTATCATCTTCAGAAACCCGAATTTGAGCTTTATACCCCTTTGATAATGCTAATACTCGAATAACTTCACGTTGTGTGCGACCATTACCTTCCCTAAATGGATGAAAGAAATTTAGGCAATCTAAGATTTTAGCTAAGTTCTTAATTATACTTTCTTTTGTATTGGTTTTTTGATGATATGTATTTAGCAAATCATTTATAAAGTTCTCGGCAGAGCTAAATGATTGTATCGACATAAAAGGATTGCCACTCTTTGTAATATTAACTTTTCTATATTGACCGGCCCAAGAATAAACATCTTGGAATAAATACTTATGGAGCTTTAGTATATCAGTCATAGAATATACTGGAATTGGTAACATATATAAATCTGCAAGCCGTTTTGATACATATAAATGCTCATTATTTTTTGCTAACTTAGGATCTAGAATATTTTGTTTATTTATTAATACAAATGAATTTTCATAGGTATAGAAATTATCTAAATCTATGTACTGGTAACCTTCGTATTGGTTCTTAGCCAATTTGTAGTTCCTTCCTTCTGTTTGTAACATAATTTTTTAATTCTAGAACTGATTCAGTTGTAGGAGTGAAGTCTTCAATCATAGATGAACCTACGGCATACCAAACTGCATCAAAGTCCTCATAATTATCAAATTGTACATCTAAAATGGTGAGTTTTTCTTTATTAACATTTAATGTCATAGGCACCTCCTTTGTTACTATTATTATATCATAGCTAGTCTCTTTATATTGTATACATGACCTATTTGGTTGACTATTTACTTATCTATTCATATAGTTAGTATATAAGTACTAATTAATTTTTAGGAGGTTCCTATGTCTGTAAAAGATTTTGTACAACAACGCCGCGATGATTTTATTGCTTTACGTCGTGATTTTCATATGTATCCAGAGCCAGCTTGGCTCGAATATCGTTCTGCCGCTAAAGTAGCTGAAAAGCTAATTGCTTTAGGGTATGATGTGGCACTCGGTGCAGAAGTGCTTGATTTAGATTCTCGTATGGGCTTGCCTAGCGAGGATGTTATGAAAGCAGCAATGGCTCGTGCTATGGATGAAGGTGCTGATCCTGAACTAGTAGAGAAGATGGGCTATGGTAAAACAGCTATTGTGGCAACTATGAAGTTTAGTGATGATGGTCCTGTAGTAGCGTTCCGTGCAGATATGGATTCCAATGATGTAATCGAATCTAAAGCATCTAACCATACTCCTGCTAAGAAGGGTTTCCGTTCCCGCCATGAGAAGGCTATGCATGCTTGTGGTCATGATACACATATGACAATGGGCCTTGGTCTTGCTGAATATATTGCTACACATAAGGAAGGCTTGAAGGGTACTATTAAACTTATCTTCCAACCAGCAGAGGAAGGCGTACGTGGTGCTAAAGCGATGGTAAAGGCTGGCGTAGTAGATGATGTAGACTTGATGTTCGGCATGCATATCGGATTCAATGAACAGTTATCTAATTGCTTTGCTTGTAGTGATCATGGCTTTTTAGCGACTACAAAACTTGATGCTGTATTCCATGGATATTCTTCCCATGCAGGTGGTTCTCCAGAAAAGGCGCAAAATGCCATGCTTGCAGGCTGTACAGCTGTTATTAACTTACAAGCCATTGCTCGCCATAGTGGGGGTGCATCTCGCATGAATGTAGGTGTTTTTGAAAGTGGTACAGGTCGCAATGTTACTCCTGATGTAGCAACACTTAAATTAGAAACTCGTGGTGCTACTACAGAGATCAATGATTATATGATTGAACGCACTAAGACCATTATTAAAGGTGCTGCAGAAATGCATGATTGTACCTTTGAAATTACAAAACAAGGTGAAACTCCTGCAGGCCGTATTAGCGATGATTTAGCTCGCGAAGTACAATCTATCATTGAACCATTAGGTATCTTTAAAGAAGTTCCATTCGATTATAGCGGTGGCGGTAGTGAAGACTGTGCGTATTTCTTAAATCGTGTTATTGATCGTGGTGGTCGAGCAACTTATATGGTATTGGGCTCAGCTATTAAAGCACCTCATCATAATCCATTATTCGATATCGATGAAGAAGATATGTTAAACGGCATTGTTGCATTAGGTACAATTGCTACTCACTATTTAAAATAGGACATATTGATTGAGATATTGTGATGATAGGACATATTGATTGAGATATTGTGATGCATATATCCAAACTATAGATGCATAACTATATAGAGGTATACATCGGAATATGTATAGTGTGCTATATATTAGATGTAATATGAGTATTAGATTGTGGGGAGTTATATGATTCAACGAGAGCGTTTAGCTAAGGACTTTGATGCTATGGCACAGTTGACTGCACCTGGTGAAGGTATAAATCGGCTAGCTTTCACCGATGCAGATTGGGAAGGGCGCCAATATATTATTGACCGCATGACTGATGCGGGTCTAACTGTAGAGAGAGATGATTTTGGAAATGTGCTAGGCTATAAGGTAGGTAAGAATCCTGATTTACCGTTAGTCATGGTTGGTTCTCATACGGACAGCGTACCTAATGGGGGCAATTATGATGGTGTGGTGGGTGTGTTATCTGCTATCGAAGCGGTTCGCAGTATGACTGATGATGGTTTTGAACATGACCATACTATTGCAGTAGTAGACTTTATGTGTGAAGAGTCTAGCCGCTTTGGAGCAGCCACATTGGGTAGTAAAGCTATGCGTGGTGAATTGACATTGCAAGATTTACATCGCTTAGTAGATAAACAAGGTGTGTCCTTGTATGATGCATTAAAAGAGCGTAATTTAAATGCAGATGCTATTGAGCATATGGAATATAAGAGACCTGTAAAGTCTTTCACAGAAATTCATATTGAACAGGGTAAGGTGCTAGAGCACGAAGCAAAACCTATCGGCGTTGTAACTGGTATTGCCGCACCAGAGCGGTTCTATGTAACCATCCGTGGTAATGCGGACCATAGTGGTGCTACGCCAATGAATTTGCGTCATGATGCCTTATGTGGGGCTTCAAAAATAATCCTCGGTATTGAGGAGATTGCATCCATGCAAGAGGAGCCTCCAGTGGTAGGCACAGTCGGTGTTGTTGAGGTAACACCGGGTGCGATGAACGTTATCCCTGGGGCTGTGAAGATGGGAGTCGATATTCGCAGTATTTCTAAGGTGGCCCGTGATTCTGTAGTTACCCTCATTAAAGAATTTATTGATGTTATTGCAGAGAAACGAGGCTTATCCTATACGATTGAGCCTGTTGCACAGGATCATCCTGTAGTGATGAATCCGGCTATGATTCGAGAAATTGAAGAGGCTGTTCAGTCTGTAGGCATAGATTATATGACTATGCCAAGCGGTGCTGGTCATGATGCCATGCATTGGGCTGATGATGTTCCTACAGGAATGATTTTTATCCCATGCCGTGATGGTATCAGTCATAATCCGGCTGAATTTGCTGACATGGATCATATTGTAACAGGTGCGAAAGTACTAGATACAGTACTTAGAAAGCTTAGTTTAGAATCTACAAAACTTGATTAGATATGTGTACTTCGTGTGAGCGAATTAGTAGAATACATTTAATTGGCTTATATGGTATGTACGGATAGGAGAGAATATGGTTATTGCAGGTATTGTTATCGTAGTAGCGACCTTTATCGCTATTATTAAACAGTTTGAAACGCGGCTCGTGTTATTATTATCGGGCTTATTGATGTGTTTTATTGGTGGGCAGCTTGGTGCTGGTACGACCGCCTTTGTAAAAGAACTTACAAATCCAGGGCTTGTACCAACCATTTGTACAGTGCTTGGTTTTAGTTATGTTATGGAATATACAAAATGTACAGAGCATATGGTATATTTCATCTCTGCAGGCCTTAAAAAGATGACTAAAATCATCATCCCTGGTGCTGTTATTATTACGTTCTTGATCAACATTGCGTTGCCTACAGCGGCAGGCTGTGCAGCTGCAGTAGGTGCTCTATTAATTCCTGCACTTATTCGCTCCGGTGTGCATCCAGCGATGGCAGGCTCTGCTATTTTCTTAGGGACTTGGGGTAGTGCATTGAGCCCTGGTCTTATGTTTAACCCTCAAGTGGCACAACTAGCAGGTGAAGACGTAATGACCGTTATTGCGAGCTTCTCTATGCAAGCCATTATTGGCATTGTCGTAGCAGCTATCTTGCTCAATATCGTAGCTATTGTTAAAAAGGAACATACAGGATATGTATTAAAAGATGCTAACGAAGAAGAAGGCAAAGAATTTAAAGTAAATTATTTATATGCTATCATCCCAATTATTCCGCTTGTATTACTCGTACTCGGTAGTAAACAAGTAGCAGTGATTCCTGAAATTTCTGTTCCTGTATCTATGCTCATTGGTACGGCTATTGGCATTATTGCTGTACGTCCTAATGTAACAGAAGCAGTTAAGAAATTCTTCCGCGGTACTGGCGATGGCATGTGTGATGTAGTCGGTCTTATGGCTGCGGCGGCATGCTTTACAGCTGGTATGCAACTTATCGGTCTTACTAATGCTCTTATTGATGGCATGAAGAACTCTCAACAAATCGCTCAAATTGGCGCGGCCTTTGGTCCATTCTTGTTGGCTGTTATCTCTGGTTCTGGTAATGCAGCCGCCCTTGCCTTTAACGGTGCTGTAACACCACACGCAGCAGACTTTGGGTATGGCATTATGGAACTTGGCTCCATGGCGCAAATCGGTGCAGGTATCGGTCGTAGTATGAGTCCCGTAGCAGGCGCAGGTATCATCGTTGCTGGTATTGCAGGAATCAATCCTATGGAAATGGCAAAACGCAATGCTGTACCATGTATCATTGCGACAGTAGTTATTATGCTATTGTTATTATAATTAAATAGAACTATGGTAGTGCTTTAAACTGAGATTTAAATTGATGTTTAGATAAGACTATATAAACTAAACCCCGTCATGATTATCTATGTCATGACGGGGTTCTTTGTTTTATAATTTAGTTTTCGCCTATAATTAAGTTTTTAATTCCATGATTTTTTCGTATCTTTTACAAAATAGATATAAGTAAAATTTATGGATACTAAAGAAAAGAGCAATTTGTTTTTATTGCACTTTCATAATATATTATATGTATTAAAGGAATAGATACTATACCTTTGTGTCTGCCCAGGTTTTCATAAATGAGTAAAAAGCCTGTACTGGCTTGGATTCAAGGGCGCTATGACGGGTGTACATCCACGTATCACGAGTCATGATATGACCATCGAGCGCTTTCAAGGTTTCCTTAAATAGGTTAGGGTAATCATTACCACAGCTTTGGGTGAGGATGGTGAAGCCAAGTCCTTGGTTGACGAGCTTCATACACGTATCGATGTCGTTTACCTCAATGGTGCGCATCGGCGGTTGTGAGTAGTGAGAATACCACCAATCATCTATAGTTTGTTGTAAATTCGGATCTGTTTGATAGTGAATATAGGGCAGACGAGGTAAGTCCTCAACGGCACAAGGCGTTTTGTTAAAGAAGCAGAATGGTTCGGACCAAATGTGTTCTTTCGACTCTGTCCAAGTGTGAGCACCGCGGATGATGGCCGCATGTAGGCGACCTTCAAGGAAGTCATGGTATAGCTTATAGCTGAGGCCCGTATACATGATGATATCGATATGAGGATAAGCCTCTTTAAAGGTCGATAAGATATGGGGAATATGATACTTAGCGAATACATTTGAACATCCTAGGTTTAATGTACCGCGTGGTTCACTACCCATAGCTAATAGCTCTTGGCGCACCGAAGTGTAGGAATTGAGCAAATCTTCGGCATAGCGTACAAGGCGCTGACCTTGGTAGGTAAACTCTACACCACGAGCTTGTCGGTTGATGATGGGACAGTTAAATTCCTTTTCTAATTTTTTTATCCGTTCACTCAATGCGGGTTGTGTTATAAATAGACGACGCGCCGCATAAGTAATATTATTTTCCTCTGCTAAGGTTTTTAAAATTGTACAATCTTTCGTGTCCATAAACTCTCCTTTACATATGTATTATTGTACTCTATCCCATAGAGTTGGTACAGATGAGGGGCTGCTAGTTCTATACAGATTAGATATGACTAAAGACTAGGTTCAGATTAGGGATACTAGATGAATACAAATTATTAAAGACTAGGTACTAGTAAGAGGACGGGAACTTTCACCAATACACATGGTGAAAGTATAGTGTTTGTAAAGGTTTACACATGCCTGAAAGTAATAAAGGAGCAAGTCATGGTTGAGTTAATTTCAAATGGTGTATTTTTATATCACGGTACGGATATCGTTCCTGCAGATTCTAGTGCAGCCCTTGATCAGCAAGAAGTTTTTAATAAAGAGCGCGCCTATAAGGAAACGATGGCGTACCGTATTTTAATGGACCACCAACAACATGAAGGTGATCAAGATTTACGCATCAAATTCGATGCGTTAACATCTCACGATATCACCTATGTTGGTATTATCCAAACTGCTATTGCCAGTGGTCTCGATAAATTCCCAATCCCTTACATTTTGACTAACTGTCATAACAGTTTAGCAGCAGTAGGGGGCACAATTAACGAAGACGATCATGTATTTGGCTTATCTGCGGTAGAACGCTTTGGCGGCGTGTACGTACCTCCTCATCTTGCAGTAATCCACCAATACATGCGTGAAACAATGGCAGGTTGTGGCAAAATGATCCTCGGTTCTGACAGCCATACTCGTTATGGTGCGCTTGGTACTATGGCGATTGGTGAAGGTGGTCCAGAGCTTGTAAAACAATTGCTTGGTCGTACCTATGATGTACAACGTCCAGAGGTGATCGCTATCTACCTCGATGGTAAACCTAAACACGGCGTAGGCCCACAAGACGTGGCTCTCGCTATTGAAAAAGCTGTATTTAAAAATGGCTTTGTAAAAAATAAAGTTATGGAATTCGTAGGCCCTGGTATTGAACACTTATCCATGGACTTCCGTAACGGCATCGATGTAATGACTACAGAGACTACATGCCTTACAACAATCTGGAGAACAGACAGCAATACAAAAGAATTCTTAACACTTCATGGTCGCGGTGATGCGTACAAAGAGCTTAACCCTGGCGATGTGGCTTACTATGATGGCCTTGTAAAGGTTAATCTTGATGAAGTGGAAAGCATGATTGCTATGCCATTCCATCCAAGCAATGTATATACTATTAAAGAAATTAACGAAGGCGGTCGCGATTTATTAGCAGAAATCGAACGCCAAGCTGTTGAACAATTAGATAACAAATCTTTGTCCTTACAATTGCCTGAAAAACACTTCGACGATAAATTACATTTAGATCAAGGTATCATCGTAGGTTGCTCTGGTGGTTTGTATGAAAATATTATGCAAGCCGCAAATATCGTACGTGGTAAGAGCGTAGGTTCTGGTCGTTTCGCGTTCAGCGTATATCCTTCTAGCCAACCAATTTACTTAGAACTCATGAAAAACGGTGCCCTTGTAGACTTAATGGAAGCAGGTGCTATCGTACGTACTGCTTTCTGCGGCCCATGCTTCGGTGCAGGCGATACACCTAATAATACGGGACTCAGCGGTCGTCATGCGACACGTAACTTCCCGAACCGGGAAGGGTCTAAACCTGGCAATGGTCAAATCTCTTCTGTAGCACTTCTTGATGCTCGCTCTGTAGCAGCTACAGCTATTAATGGTGGCGCCTTAACGGCAGCAACAGATGTAGAATACGATGATACAGTACCAGCATATCACTATGATGATAAACCGTATCAAAGTAAAGTATACAGTGGATTTAATGAACCTAAAAAAGATGCGGAACTTATTTACGGTCCATCCATTAAACCTTGGCCTTCTATTAAGGCATTGACACCAAATGTATTGCTTAAAGTAGCTGCTTATATTGATGATCCTGTAACAACCACAGATGAATTGATTCCATCTGGTGAAACATCCTCCTTCCGTTCCGACCCATATGCATTGTCTGAATTTGCTTTGAGCCGCAAGGTTCCTGAATATGTAGGTCGCGCAAAAGTCGTTCGTGATTGGGAAAAATCTCGTCAAGAAGGTGACAGCGCAGCAGACTTAGTAAGCGCATACAAAGAAGTAAAACAAGCGCTTGGTCTTGGAGAAACTGTAGAAGATATGGCTACATCTACAGCAGTTTCTAGCATGGTATATGCTAATCGCCCTGGCGATGGCTCTGCTCGTGAACAAGCAGCATCTTGCCAACGCGTATTAGGTGGCGGTGCTAACATTGCTATTGAATATGCTACAAAACGCTATCGCAGTAATGTAATTAACTGGGGTATGTTACCGTTTGTAACTAGTGAAGAAGACTCTAAAACGATGGCAGTAGGCGACTATGTATATGTGCCAAATGTGCGTGACCAATTATTCTCCGACTCCGATGATTACAAAGCATATGTTATCAGCGGTGGTGTGAAGAAAGCAGAAATTACATTGCATTTAGGTCACCTCAGCGATGAAGAGAAAGAGATTATCGCAGCAGGTTGTCTCATCAACTACTATGCAAATAGCAAAGCATAAGTGGTGAACATAAAGGAGTACATTATGAACGGGTATAAAGAAATTCCTGTTACCTATATGCGCGGCGGTACTAGCAAAGGGGCGTATCTGTTACAAGATACGCTCCCAACTGACCCAGCTGCACGAGATCGTATGATTTTAGATTTATATGGCTCTCCTGATGCGCGTCAAATTAATGGTATCGGCGGTGCCGATCCATTGACGAGCAAGGTAGCTATCGTAAATCCTTCTGACCGTGATGATGCGGATATCGATTACACCTTTGGTTATGTAGGTATCGCTGATGCGGTGGTAGATTACGAAGGTAATTGTGGCAATATTTCTGCTGGTGCAGGGGTATTTGCTATTATGGAAGGCTTTGTGAAAGCCGTAGAACCAGAAACCGTAGTTCGTATCTTTAACACAAATACAAATAAGGTTATTGAAGCGCATGTGCCAGTCCAAGATGGCAAACCAGTTATTGATGGTGATTTTGCTATCGATGGCGTACCAGGTACAGGTGCTCGTATTACATTATATTTCTTGGAACCAGGTGGTTCTAAGACAGGTAAGTTACTACCAACAGGCAATGTACAAGACACGATTACATTGGCTGATGGACGGACAATCCAAGTCAGTCTCGTAGATGCAGCTAATCCAGCTGTATTTGTAAAGGCTACAGACCTTGGTTATGAAGGCACGGAGTTACCGGCTTTCACAGAAACGGATGGCGGTGTATTACTCAATACATTTGAAGATATTCGCACTACTGCAGCTGTAATGATGGGATTTGCTCCATCTAAAGAGGCTGCTAGTCCTGCAGTTCCAAAGGTATGCATGGTGTCCGCACCACAAACCTATGTGGCAAGCGATGGTCGAACTATCAAGGGGAATAGTATAGACATCGTGGCTCGTACAAAGGCACTCGCTGTAATGCATAAAGCGTATGCTGTTACAGGTGGTATTTGTACAGCTACAGCAGCGCTTATTACGGGGACTGTGGCGAACGAAGTAGTGAGCGAACGTGCTAAAGAAACGAATCAAGTTACTTTAGCGCATCCATCAGGGAAATTTGATTTCGAAATATGTTTAACCAAAGATAAGGGTTGGCATGTGGAGAAGGCGGGCGTCGCTAGAACAGCGCGACCGATCATGAAAGGCATAGCTTATGTAAAAGGAGAGTAAGAATGAATAAGCTACTTAAAATTGCAATTATGTTTGCCATTCCTCTGGCAATGTGGTTCATTACACCACCAGAAGGTTTGAGCGTTGGAGCTTGGCGACTGCTAGGTTTCTATTTAATGGCTATCGTTGGTCTTGTTGTTAAACCTTGGCCAGCACCAATTATCTTGTTATTATCTATTGCAGGTTCTGCAATTTTCTTGAATGCTACGAAAAACGTATTGTCTGGTTATGCATCTACCACAGTATGGTTAGTATTCTCTGCGTTCTCCCTCAGTGTGGCGTTCGTAAAAACAGGCCTTGGCCGTCGTATTGCGTACCTATTGATTAAATCCTTAGGTCACACTACATTGCGTCTTGGCTATGTAACTGCTTTATTAGATCTTATTATTTCCCCAGTAACACCTTCCAACACAGCACGTTGTGGCGGTATCGTGTTCCCAATCATGAACTCTGTAGCAAAAGCGTTAGGTTCTGAGCCTGGTGAAAGCGCTAAAAAAGCTGGTTCGTACCTCATGGTTAACACATACATGGTAACTAAGGTAACAAGCTTGATGTTCGCTACAGCAATGGCACCAAACTTATTGGCTGCTGACTACATGAACAAAATCCTCGGTGTAGATATTAACTGGGGCCTTTGGGCATTAGCACTCGTAGTACCAGGTCTTGTAATGCTTCTCATTACACCTGCTTTGGTATACTACTTAGACAAACCATCTATTCAACACATCGACTCTCATGCGATTGCTGATGAAGGTTTGAAAGAACTTGGACCTATGTCTGGTCGCGAGAAATCTCTTATTGCTATCTTTATTCTTGCCTTAGTTGGCTGGGCGTTGCCTTCCATCTTGACGCAAGGCTTTGGCATTAAATTCTCCCTTGATGCAACAGCAGTAGCTATCGTAGCCATGGTAGCAGCCCTTGTAACAGGCGTAATCAAATGGGAAGATATGCTTGAATCCAAAGGTGCTTGGAACACATTGATCTGGTTCGGTGGTATCATCGGTATGTCCAGTGCGTTGTCCAAGGTTAAATTCTTTGAATGGTTAGCTGACTTTATGGGGACACACTTCAACTTCGGCGACAACCCGATGTTGGCTCTTATTATCATCGGCGCTATCAGTATCGCTGTTCGTTACTTGTTCGCTTCTGGTAGTGCGTATGTAGTTGCAATGCTTCCAGTATTCCTTACTGTAGGTAAAGTAGCGGGTGTAAACCCAATGGCGTTGTCCTTGTTACTAGCTGCTACAAACTCCTACGGTGGTGCGTTGACTCACTACGGCGGTGCAGCGGCTCCAATCGTATTCGGTGCTGGTTACAACACAGTTAAAAGCTGGTGGATTATCGGTGGTATCTTCGCTATCATGTGCTTCATCGTAAACCTTACAGTGGGCTACGCATGGTGGGAAATTCTTGGTATCCTATAATACCTAACTAGAGACAATAGTTATTCTATACATATAGAATGATCATCCCCTAGATAGTGAAAGTTTCTATACTTTTACAAACAACATAATAAAAGAGCTGTTTCGGAATCAGTACACACACATCTGAGTTCTGAGAACAGCTCTTTTTATTTGTTTATATAGTTTCTTTAATGCATTTGCACTATTTTCGTTGTATTACGGCATTACTTTAGTTTTAACGCAACCCATAGTGCAGCGCCGATAAAGGTAAGGCTACATGCCCAGAAAAGGGTTGTGAAGCCAAATTGAGCGGCTACAATGGAACCACCAAAGGAGCCTAGAAAGTAACCCATAGACAAACAAGACTGATTGTACGAGAATATTTGTCCCGTATATTCCTTAGGTGTTTTTGATGCTAAATAGGTATTGAGCGCAGGTAACATACCACCTAGCCCAAAACCTTGCAAGAAACGGATAAACCCAAGTACATACACAGAGTCCACATAGGCTTGCGGTATATTGAGTAGACCTACATAGATCATCGAGTAGATGAGCACCTTTCTAGGGCCTATACGGTCTACTAATTTCCCGAGTGGAGAGCTACTAAAGAATTGGGCGATACCCATGGCAGAGAACACAGCACCAGATATAAAGGCTATATTTTCCGTATTGCTTGGTAGCATTCCTTTAATGTAAACCGTCATAATGGGGGAGATGGCGGTAACCGAAATGGCATACAGGAAGGAGGTTGCAGATAAAGCGACTAAACTAGAAAACTCAGGTAAGTGAGTTTTTAGATTTCTAAAGGTTTGCTTCTCAACAAGTGGCTTTGGAACATAGTTTTCATGTACCAGCATTGCCGTCAAGCCAAAAGAGATAAGCATAAGGGCCCCGATGATAAAGAAGTCATTTCGAATACCTACTACATCACTGAGATACCCTCCTACAAGCGGACCGGCTAGTGAGCCTGCAAGGCTAAAGGATCCTATAATCCCTAGAGCCCAACCTGTATGGTTTTGCGGTGTTTCTGACGCGATAAGTGTTACCGATGCGGGGTAAAAACCGCTTACTAACCCTTGCAATGTACGAACGAGGAACACACCTTCTGGTGTAGTCTGAAAGCCCAATAATATACTACATATAGCCATACCAAGACTAGAGCGTATGAGGGTAATCTTACGTCCCTTACGGTCTGCTAATCGGCCCCAGAAGGGAGCTGCTAAGCAGACAATGAGGAAGGTGATGCCCATGGAGGCACCGGACCATTGTGCTATCGATCCCGTATCGCTTAAGCCCATTTCATGGAAGTATAGAGGGAGAATAGGGCTTACCTGACTAATCCCGAGGGACATGAAGAATATGCAGAATGCGCAAATGTACACCGTTCGTTTCCACGTTTCCAAAGTATCCCTCCTTTAGTCTTTCTTTTTAACTTCTTCCCAATCGCTTAAGTCCGGCAGTTTATTGCTTGTTATAGATTCTTGAATCCAGTAGTTAATAGAGGTTAAGTTGCTAGATTCCCGTTCAAAGCCATATACGATCTCGTCTCCTATGTCGTCTTCTGTAGTGATATAGAGGCGAATGTGTAAGTTTTTACCTTTTCCGCGCTCGATGAAGTAGCTAATACCCGGATCGTCGAGGTTGGATGGGCGAACCGCAATGATATCGTACGTGCCATTGGCTACGCCTTCTAAGGCATCCTTAATCATTTGATTGGAAAGTTCATATTGATTGAGGTAGAAAATATCGTTGTCACAAGTTAATACATATTCTCGAGGAGGCGTAGTATTTTTGTACTGTCTTTCCCATCTTTCATCAATAACAGGCAATGTAGCATGATCATAGAAGTCTTTAATTAAAGCGAGACCTTCAGGAATGGACATTTCTTTAAAGTATCTTATTTCATATACCGTAGGCTCCACGTTTTCATCCTGTCTGCTAGTATCCTCAATGTAGCCGTATAAATAGATATTACAAGTGTTCTTATCTTCATTGTGGAACATAACGATACTGTACACATCGTAAATTACGTTTTCTATGGATTGGCGATTATCGTAGATGATAAAACTGAGGTATTTTTGTGTATCCCATTCGCGTTCGATGAACGGCCAGTCGTATTTATTGGTACGCCAACCAGTAGTAGAGTCCTCGAAAATTTCTAATACATCTACGGAGTTTTGAGGCCATGCAGGTGGCATAGGATTACACGTTGTAGAAGATTGCGTTATCCCTTCTTTGTACTGATAATGTCCATCAACGAGTTCAAAGGCTTCTAATCGCTCAGATGCTTCGTCAGGAATTGCCAACGGCTCACCAGTGCCTAACCAATTATCGTTTCTTGTGTTGAGACGATTGATGCTTTCACGAGCATGCTCGTAGAACGTAACGGCTTGGTCTAAATCGGGTTCTTTTGTAATGGCACCAATTTCGTAGCAATAGCCGGCTGCTAGTTGCCATAGATGGTCCGCATAGTCATAACTACCGTATCTATCGAAACATTTGCTAGCCTTATTAACGCACTCTATGGCGGTTCTTATGGCAGGGGTATTACCTTTTTTGAAAGTAAATACATAAGCGAGATACGGCCAAATCGCATCGAGAGTGTAAATCGCTGGTTGTTGTAATAAGTGAGCGATGCGAGACCAGTCTTGGGACTGACCATCGATATTCAATGTGCGAAGAATGATGGCTTGCATGGTAACATAAGCATGGTCATTAAAGTCTAAATAATTTGGGCTTATAGCAGCACGCTCGTAATATCTGAGGGCCTTTTGAATATTCTGAGGGATTCTTTTGTTAGACTCACATGGTTTTGCATAGTACTCGGCAGCTTCACGCAAACACATGCCATTATTCATGGCGGCACCGCGCTCAAAATATTCGAGTGCTCGTTCATGCTCCCCGCGAGACTTACAAATATCGCCAGCTAAATACATCATGAGTGGCAAACCTGCTGCAGCCCCTTCAAAAATGACTTGCTCTTCCATCTTCCTATTATCTTGCTCTATATAGGTAATGCGCAAGTTGCGGTATGCAATAACAAGGCCTGCTTCAGCGGATTTACGCAACCATTGCTGAGCAATGGCAGTTATTTTATTTGCGAATCTACGTTGATCTGCTTGGGCAAACAAGCCTTTTAAGAAACGGACAAAGGAAGATGGTTCACCTTCATTAGCCACCTTTTGAGCCGATGGCAAGATGTGGTAATCCCCCCATTGGAATACATTGGCAATGGCATAGGCACAGTAGGAACAACCCTTTTGGGCGCCCTCATAGACGCGCTGGAAGGCTTGGTCCTTTGTCATAGGCAACTCTTTTTCAATCGTTGGTGTAAGGGCACCAGAGGTACGCATAGCTTGTAAAATAGCGATGGCACTGCCTTTGCGAATAGCTGTATGTAAATAACTATACGCCTTTGTGTCATCCTCAGGAAAGCCTGCTTCAATCCAGGTGAACTGAGGGCCAGAATAGACGCGTGCCAAAATAGCGTACACATCGCCAATACCAGGAATCTTTTGACCTTCCTCGTCAAGTTTCACAAGGGCGTCAAGCTCAGCCTTACCCTCCCAAGCGATATCTTTATTACATTGATGGAATATTTTATTGAAAGACTGCTGTATTTGATCAGTAAAATAAAAATTCATGCTCTCTCCTCCGCATAATAATCAGTAGAAGCTGATAACATATGTAATTTCAGTATACTATTAGTATTTAGAGGAAAACAATATAAATATTCTGAATTTGCTAAGGTGAATAGGGATATATTATTTAATCACAAGTAGCGATATTATATGGTTGATGAATCTAAGGATAAGGTGAAAGTTAAGATTTTCCTTGACTTTCATTCTATAGAAACATTATAATCAGATTATAATTTTATACTCGCCTAAAAGAAACCGATGAGGTGGAGATAAAAATAGGAAATGCACTCACAGAGAGCGGGATTAGCTGAGAACCCGTAGTACGCAGCTTATTAAATGGACCACCGAGGGCGCATGGAAAAGAATGAATTTCATTCCTAGTATGGTGCGACGTCACACGAGCGTTAGTCGTGAGGGATATGTTAGTATCCTGCGAAAGGGGAATGCGCTGCATTCAAACAAGGTGGTACCGCGATTTATAGCATAATACAAGTATTTTCTAATACTCTTGTAAAGATAGAACTATAGACTCGTCCTTGACGTTATATTGTCATGGGCGAGTTTTTTTATTGGCAAACGCCAGATGGAGGTTCTCATGATTTTCCCTAGTCTTGACCGTGTGAAAGCTATCGCACCGGGCTACGATATCGTACCTGTATATATGGAAATTTTATCCGACGTACGCACACCGATTAGTGTGTTGAAAGCATTAAAACAAGTGAGCAGTCATACGTACTTGCTTGAAAGTGCGGATAATAGTAATCATTGGGGCCGTTACTCCTTCTTGGGCTATGACCCTAAGATTGAGCTCTTCTGCAAAAATCATACAATGACTATCAAAGACGGTACCACTCGTACCTTTGAATGCTCTGACCCAGCTGCAGAAATTCGCAATATTTTGAGCCAATACAAAAGCCCTCGCTTAGAAGAATTACCCACCTTTACAGGTGGCTTTGTAGGCTACTTCGCATGTGAATACATTCGCTACATCGAGCCAACATTGGATTTCCCAACGCCAGATGATGACTCTGCTATGGTAAACGATGTAGACCTTATGCTCTTCGATAAGGTAATCGCCTTTGACCATTACAAAAATAAAATCTACTTGATTGCTAACATTAGTACAAACGATTTAGAACGCAACTACAACAAGGCTGAGCTTGAACTTAAAGCACTAGCTGATCTCGTAGTAAACGGCAAAGAGGCGGACATTCCAAAAGGCATCCTTAAAACAGAGTTTACCTCTGAGTTTACAAAGGATGAGTTTGAAGAGGTTGTTAAAAAGACACAGCATTACATCAAGGAAGGGGATATCTTCCAATGTGTTGTATCTAATCGTCGTGAAGCTGAGTTTGAAGGTAGCTTGTTAAATGCATACCGTGTATTGCGTACGTTGAACCCATCTCCATATATGTTCTACTTATCTGGTGGCGATGTAGAGCTTACAGGTGCCTCTCCAGAAACATTGGTAAAATTAACGGATGGTAAAATGTACACCTTCCCAATTGCAGGCACTATGCGCCGCGGTAAAAACGAAGCAGAGGACCTCGCGATTGAAGAAAAACTCATTAATGACGAAAAAGAGTTGGCTGAACATAACATGCTCGTTGATCTTGGCCGTAATGACTTAGGTAAAATTTCTAAATTTGGTTCCGTAAAAGTAGAGGCGTTACACATGTTACAACGTTTCTCCCATGTTATTCACATTACATCTACTGTAAGTGGTGACATTCAAGACGGTAAAGATGCTCTCGATGCTATTGGCGCTACATTGCCAGCAGGTACTTTGTCCGGGGCTCCTAAAATTCGTGCCATTGAGATTTTACATGAACTAGAAAAAAGCCCGCGTGGCGTATACGGCGGTGCTGTAGGTTACATCGATTTCTCCGGTAACATGGACGTATGTATCGGCATCCGCATGGCTATGAATAAAGGCGGTAAGGTCTATGTTCGCGCTGGTGCTGGTATCGTTCGCGATAGTGTTCCTGCTAGTGAATATAACGAAACTTTGATGAAAGGCCAATCCATGATTTCCGCAATTACAGATGCACAGGAGGTAGAATAATGGTACTCCTTATAGATAATTACGATAGCTTCTCCTTTAATTTATACCAATTAGTAGGCTCTATCGATCCAGATATTAAAGTCATCCGCAGCGATGAATTAACAGTTGAAGAAATCCGCGCATTGAAACCAGACTATGTGATACTTTCACCAGGACCTGGCAGACCAGCTGATGCGGGCGTATACGAAGACCTATTGCGCGAATGCAAAGGCGAATTCCCAATCCTTGGCGTATGCCTTGGTCACCAAGCCATCGGCGAAGTATTCGGTGGCACTGTATCTTACGCAAAACAAGTTATGCACGGCAAACAAAGCGTAGCGAAACAAGTACACCCATCCAAAATCCTTAAAGGCGTACCAGAACAATTTGAAGTGGCACGCTACCACTCCTTGGCGATTGTAGACGAAACAATCCCAAGCGAACTCATCGTTACATCCGTTACAGACGACGGCGAAGTAATGAGCGTAGAACACAAAGACTACCCAATCTACGGCGTGCAATTCCATCCGGAATCCATCATGACACCAAACGGGGAACAAATGATTCGCAATTTCTTAGAAAAATAACCATTGTTTAATTTAGGTATTCGATGGGCCATTCTTAGGCTCTAGAACGATAGGGCAGAAATAAGGTCTCTCGGAACTCCAAGTGGCCACCGCCCCACTACGGGGGCCGCCAAGTCGTTCCTTAAGACCTTATTTCCTGCCAACTCAACCTTGGCAGTACCTATAATAGCCCCTCTACAATACATATCGTAAACTGTAGCCATATTTTTCTAAAGAAATATACGAACCAGAACCCCTAATATAAGAAAAAGTGGTGCGTAGCACCACCATTCCCACTCTCGATAAAGAAATGACCTGTGCGTTACTCCATATAATGCGCAGGATCATTTGATAATAGTTTGTTTGAGGGATATCTATTAAATTGGTATGATTTTTAGCTGATAGGTGCGATTGGGTTATGTGCGAAGCCGACTTGGCGCCCCGCATAGCGGGGGGGTGGCCACTTGGAGGCTGAGGGCATGACCCAATCGGTACCGACTAGGTAGATATGGTATCAATTTAATAGATATCCTCAAAAGGAGATATAAAATGATTAAAGACGCATTATATGCAGTAACGCATGGTCAAGATTTATCCTACGACCTTGCAAAAGATACAATGAATAAGATTATGAGCGGCGAGGTAGCTGAGGTTCCTATGGCGGGTTTCTTGTGCGCTTTGGCGGCAAAAGGCCCTACTGTAGATGAGGTTACAGCCTTTGCTGAGGTTATGCGTGAGAAAGCAGGTTCTGTGCCTCATGAAGGTACTGTTGTGGAAATTGTAGGTACTGGCGGTGACGAAGCGAATACGTTTAACATTTCTACTACTTCTGGTTTTATCATTTCTGCAGCAGGTATTCCTGTAGCAAAGCATGGTAACCGCAGTGTATCTAGTAAATGTGGCGCTGCTGACTTGATCGAAGCATTAGGTGCTAAATTAGAGCTTAACGGTGAACAAAATGAGGCAGTTCTCAATAAAGCCAATATGTGCTTCATGTTTGCTCCTGTATACCACCAAGCTATGAAATATGCTGGCCCTGTACGTAAAGCGTTAGGCGTTCGTACTGTGTTCAACATCCTGGGACCATTGGCGAACCCAGCAGGCGCTACTGTAGAGTTGATGGGCGTGTACGATAAATCTTTAGTAGAACCATTGGCTCGCGTATTGGCTAACCTTGGCGTTAAACGCGGTGCAGTGGTACACGGCTTTGACGGCCTTGATGAAATTACAGCTACCAACAAAACGTACGTATGCGAAATTAATAATGGCACTTTCACAAGCTATGAATTCGACCCTAAAGAATACGGTTTTGAATACGCTGAAAAAACTGAGCTTGAAGGTGGCGACGCTACTGTAAACGCTGAAATTACACGCCGCGTACTCGGTGGTGAGCAAGGTGGTAAACGTACAGCGGTTCTTCTCAACGCAGGTATGGCGATTTACCTTGCAAAAGATGGCATTACATTAGCAGAAGGTATTGAAGAGGCGAAAAACATGATCGACTCTGGCAAGGCTCTTGCTACAATGGAACAGTTTGTGAAAGCCACACAAGAGGTATAACCATTGATTTTAGATAAGATTGTAGAGGCTACTAAAGTTCGAGTGGCCCAAGAAAAAGAGGTGAAAACGCCTGAGACTGTAAAAGCAGCGGCTTTGGCGTTACCATCTGATACAGGATTTCCTTTTGAAGCAGCCCTTCGCCAGCAAGACTTTAACTTCATTTGTGAAGTAAAGAAGGCATCTCCATCAAAAGGCATCATAGCAGAGCACTTCCCGTATTTAGATATCGCCAAAGAATATGAGATTGCTGGTGCAGCAGCCATTTCTGTACTGACGGAGCCAGACTTCTTTAAAGGTGATAAAAAATACTTACAAGAAATCGCTAGTACCGTAAAAATTCCAGTCCTTCGTAAGGACTTCATCATTGATGAATACCAAATCTACCAAGCAAAGGTATGGGGCGCTAGTGCAATCCTATTAATCTGTGCATGCCTCGATGTGCCAACATTGACTAAGTTCCGTGAGTTAGCTGACTCTCTTGGTTTGTCTTCCTTGGTTGAGGCTCACGACGAAAAAGAAGTACAAATGGCTATTGATTGCGGTGCCCGCATTATTGGCGTTAACAACCGTAATTTAAAAGACTTCACCGTAGACGTACAAAATAGTGTACGCTTGCGCAATCTCGTTCAAGACGATGTGATCTTTGTATCTGAAAGCGGTCTAGAAACGCCAGAGGATATCCAAGTGCTGCGGGATAACAATATCGGTGTAGCCTTGATGGGTGAAACGTTTATGCGTTCTCCTAACAAGGTTGAAAAGTTGGCATATCTCTATGGCCCCACATACTACACGCCAAAGGTTAAGATGTGTGGCATCTCTAAAGTAGAAACAATCCCTGCAGTAGTAGAGGCAAAACCAGATTATATGGGCCTTGTATTTGCACCGAGCAAACGGCAAGTGACGGTAGACCAAGCTAAAACATTAGTGGAAGAACTTCATAAACAATACGCAAAAACATATGGTGTAGTTGAAGTGCCAATGAATGCTGAAACAGTACAAGATAGTAAGGAATTTGTCCAAGAAAATCCTAGTTTTGAGAATATTAAAACGGTAGGTGTCTTCGTCAATGAAACATTAGATAATCTCGTTACAATCGCTAAAGAAGTCAATCTTGACGCAGTGCAATTGCACGGCGATGAAGATGAAGCTTTCATCCAAGCTTTCAAAGAGAAAACAGATGTAGAGGTTTGGAAGGCTGTTCAAATCCGCAGCGCTGTAGATGCAGAGGCGTGGATTGATAGCAGTGCTGATATGCTATTATTTGATGCGTACCATAAGGATGAACGAGGTGGTACGGGCGAAGTGTTCGACTGGTCTTGCTTAGATGAGTTTGAACGTCCATTTATGCTCGCAGGTGGTATCGACAGTACAAACGTGGCGCGTGCTATTCGCACAGTTCGTCCTTACGGCATAGATATTAGTAGCGGCATTGAAACAAATGGCGTGAAAGACGATAAGAAGATTAAAGCTTTCACCAACATTGTGAGAACCATAGCTCACTAAATGTTGAGAGAATAAGGCCTATTATAGGCGAGTAATCATAGAAAATACATAAATCTAAGATATAATAATATTTTAGACACATCCGATGGAATTCATCGATTGTTGAGATAGATGCCAATAGTAACGCTATATATGGCGTGCTAGCAGGAATGGTACATGGAAAGGTAAGTTATATGAGTGAACAAAGACATGGTTATTTTGGCTCCTTCGGTGGCCAATTTATGCCAGAAACATTGATGAATGCAGTCATCGAATTGGAAGAGGCATACAACAAGTACAAAGATGATCCTGATTTCGTGCGCGAACTTGAGGATTTACACAAAAAATATACAGGTCGTCCATCCCTTTTATACTATGCAGATCGCATGACAAAAGACCTTGGTGGTGCCAAAATTTATTTGAAACGTGAAGATTTGAACCATACTGGGTCTCACAAATTGAACAATGTAATCGGTCAAATGTTATTGGCAAAACGCATGGCTAAAACTCGTGTTATTGCTGAAACTGGTGCAGGTCAACATGGTGTAGCAACAGCTACTATTGCTGCGTTGATGGGCATGGAATGTGAAGTATACATGGGTGCTGAAGACTGTGAACGTCAAGCGCTTAACGTATATCGCATGGAATTATTAGGCGCTAAGGTGCATCCTGTAACAACTGGTACTAGCACATTAAAAGATGCTGTTTCTGAAGCATTGCGCGAATGGACAAATCGCATGTCCGATACGCACTATGTATTGGGCTCTGTTATGGGCGCTCATCCATTCCCTATGATCGTTCGTGACTTCCAATCCATCATCAGCCGTGAAGCACGTGAGCAAATCCTTGAAGCAGAAGGTAAATTGCCAACAGCTGTTATGGCTTGTGTAGGCGGCGGTTCCAACGCGATGGGTATGTTCTATCATTTTATTCCTGATGAAGGCGTTCGCCTTATCGGTTGTGAAGCGGCAGGTCGCGGTATCGATACAGAGGAACATGCAGCAACAATTGCAAAAGGCTCTGTTGGTATCTTCCATGGCATGAAATCTTACTTCTGCCAAGACGAAGACGGCCAAATTGCTCCCGTATATTCTATCTCTGCAGGTCTTGATTACCCTGGTATCGGACCTGAACATGCATACTTGCACGATAGCGGTCGTGCTGAATACGTGCCTGTAACGGATGATGAAGCAGTGGATGCATTCGAATACTTGTCTCGTTTAGAAGGCATTATTCCAGCTATTGAAAGTGCTCATGCAGTGGCACATGCTCGTAAAATTGCTCCTACTATGAGCAAGGACGATATCATTATTATTTGTTTATCTGGTCGCGGTGACAAAGACGTAGCGGCTATGGCGAAATATAGAGGGGTGGATCTTCATGAGTAAAATTAAAGACGCTTTCACAAAGGGCAAGGCATTCATCCCATTCATCAGTGCTGGTGATCATGGCATCGAGAATACAGAACGTTATATTCGCGTCATGGTGAAAGCTGGCGCCGACATGGTAGAAATTGGTATTCCTTTCTCCGACCCAACAGCGGAAGGTCCAGTTATCCAGGAAGCGAGCACACGCGCATTATCTACAGGCGTAAAAATTCACGATATCTTTGATATGGTGCGTCGTTTGCGCACAGGTGAAGATGCAGTGACTATCCCACTCGTGTTCATGACCTACTTGAACCCAATCTATGTATTCGGCCGTGAAAAATTCTTTACCCTCTGCGAAGAGGTTGGTATCTCTGGTGTTATCGTGCCAGATATGCCCTTTGAAGAAAAAGGGGAACTCGGGAGTGTAGCTAATAAACACGGCGTTGAAGTGGTATCCTTGATCGCTCCCACATCTGAAAACCGCATTGAAATGATTGCAAAAGACGCAGAAGGCTTTGTGTACTGCGTATCTTCCCTCGGTGTTACAGGCATGCGTAGCGAAATCAAGACAGATATTAAATCCATCGTTGAGACGATTCGCAAATATACAGATATTCCTGTAGCCGTTGGTTTTGGTATTTCTAAACCTGAACAAGCGGAAGCAATGGCTCGCGTATCTGATGGTGCCATCGTAGGCTCTGCTATCGTTAAAATCGTGGCAGAACATGGTGAACATGCAGACCAAGCGTTATTTGACTACGTACAATCTATGAAGCAAGCGGTACAAAAAGCTAACGCATAATAAAATAGATAATACAATACATACTAAAAAGGACGTTATACATGTGTATAGCGTCCTTTTTAGGTTAGTTAGTTTAGTTATGTGTTATATGACTGGATAACCAGTTATGAAAGGGGAATGATTAGCCGTTTGTAGATTCGGAACGTTGATGACGTTCACTGCGTTTTGCAGTGGCATTTTTGTCATGTTTTTCACGTTCAGAAATTTTGTGTTTTCTATGTTTCTTTTGATCTGGTTTGAACCATGGATGAGCACTGCTGTCTACTGTGCCATCATCGTTCTTTACCATGCGATGGTTTTCACCAATTTGGAAGTGGTAATCTTTAGCTTGCGCTACATTAGCACCAATGCCTACTGTTAAGAATGCTGCCAAGCTGGCCATAGCTACTACTTTAGTCAATTTAGCGTTCATAAGTATTATCTCCTATACAAACTTAATTGTACGAATTTTAGTTGTAAAAAATATATTATTAGTATAGGTGAAATTAATGAAGAAAAAATGAAATGTAAGCCTTGGTAAAGCATAGTATAATAGTAATAGCTAAGTTTGTATAATATCTAAATATAGTAGGAGTTTTATGAAACAGAGAGTATATGAAATCCTCTATCGCGAGCTAGTAGAAAACTATGCAAATGGTAAAGGACGAACAACGACAGTCGACTTTTGGCTCACCATAAGTGCTATGACCTTTGTATATGGTCTAGTTACATTTATAACAGGTTTTGCGACCTTCATACCTTATGGATTTCTATATGCTATATCCTTAGGGGGCGGCGTATTGACTGCATTGACGGTATTGTTAACATTGCCGACTATTATGCTAGTAGCAAGACGGTTGCATGATTCTAATAATGATCCAACATTGATGATCCTTGTCTTTGTTCCTATTTTAGGATGGTTGATTTTGCTGTACCTATTATGTAAGCGGTCGGCTCCTGGACAAGCAATAAACGTAACTAATGAACAGATATCTGCAGAACCAAGTATAAAGGAAAAAAAATCAATTTCGGGTGTATTCATCGTGGCTATCCTTGTTTTAGGTTGGATTACTAGCAGTGTAGGGACATCTATGATGGGTCATAATTATATGGTAGAAGAAACAGCCTTTGGGAACTTGGGGCAGGGGGCTTTCACCAAAAAAGCAAACCGTTTACTACGTAGTGATTCTGCTACAACAGAAGGTTATCTAGTTGTGAAAGAGTATTACCAAGCACTTGCGAATGGGGATTATCATAGTGCGTATCGAGAATTGAGTAGTCGTGAAATGGAACGATATGGCACCTTTGATCTTTGGCAACAGGCTAAGGCGAAGGAACAACGTTCTGCTGTAGAATCTATACAATTAGACTATGTATCTCAAGATATTGATGATGATGTAATTGTGGATTATATCGGATATAGAGTGGACTTTGTAGATAAAAGACCATCTATGTTAGTACGTTTATATAGTGTGGGTAACGGTTGGAAAATCGTAGGTTTTGAAGAGTTTGAGGAGGACTAGTATGGCATCTGTAAATGTATATGATTTAAACTATACCGATGCCTTCGTGCTAGGCATCAAAAACTACGCCAATTTTAAAGGTCGTGTGAGCCGTAGTGAATACTGGCGATTCATGGCTGGAATGATGATGGTTCAAGGAACACTAGGGGTTGTAGCCATTCTTTGTAAAGGTATTGGTCTTTATAACTTCGAGTCTATTATTGATACGATTACGTTGTTAGTCACTTTATTTTTCGTGATTCCCAATATCGCCATCACAACGCGACGTATGCATGATATTGGACGTAGCGGCTGGACTCAACTGATTTCCTTTATTCCCATTATAGGCTTCTTTATATTCTTGAACTATGAATTGAAACGAGGCGATGAAGGAGAGAATGGTTACGGTGAAAGAACGGCCTATATACCTATTACTAGGAATATAAGTGAATCTACAGGGCTTGAAGCAACTCCATCTCGAAAACAAGACTGGGTTATGGGCATTACCATCTTTGTTCTTCAATCCATCGTCTTTGGTGATACTATCGGTGATATATTATGGTATGGCATTAATGCCAATGGCTATATATAGTAATAACCTGTATCAAATAGCATACTTATTATTTTATTTTATAAAAGTTTAACAACTCCTTTATAGACAATATAACACTTTGTAGTAAAATGAAATCAAGATGAATTTAAAAATATAGATATGGTTACGTTACAACATATCTAAGTTACTATATGTGTTAAGAACAACAGGACTTTATGAGCTTCACTGTTTCCTGCTGTGAATGGAAGGAGTTTAGTATGAGACCTTGTCCCTATTGTGGACACGAGGTGTTAAAAAGTGAACGATACTGTCCAAACTGTGGACGTATTCGTAAAGCACCCATTTCGTTAGATAAATATAGTCTAGGCATGATTGAGAACTTTAAACAATGTTTTGTTTATAAATACGCTGATTTTGAAGGCCGTGCTAGCCGTAGCGAATATTGGAATTTCTTTTTGGTGTATCAATTGCTATTTGTAGCGATTCTATTTACTTGTGCATTCTTGAGCTATATCAGTCCGCTCTCTAGTGTGGTTGGCGTTGGCTTCGGGCTAGTCATTCTTGTACTTATGTCCGTCGTTATGGTCATCCCTAGCGTGGCTGTAGCAGTACGACGCTTGCACGATCAAGGCCGTTCGGGCGGACTTGTCTTTGTTGGACTCGTTCCTGTCATTGGTACAATTATATTGTTAGTGTTAATGGCTCTTCCTGGTGAAAGCCATGACAATCGATTCGGTTCACCAACAGGCCGTGTTATTCTAACAAAACAAATGGCCCATGAAATTGGTTTAATAGATGCCACACCTACCACAGGCCTTACGGCAGGACTACTATGTGCCATCTTTGTGCTATGGTTCCTAGTAGATCGATTGCTAATGATTAGTGCAATGTAAAAATAAAATACATATACAAATAACAGCCTCTTGCATGGTGCAGGAGGCTGCTCACACTGGCCTTAAAGAAACACCATCTGAAAGCATGGATCAAAAAGCAATGATTGTGTGCATCTGCCTTTGGGTTCTAAATATTTGGATATCTTTTTTAGCACTATAATGTAAAGTCTATTTATGTGTTACATCTATAAATTTAAACTATCTATACAGTTGACAATTCCCCCTGATGAGCCCTATAATTATCTATTATATGAATATTGCGTTGAAAAAGACGGCATGTCTCAGACGGATTTAGTAGAGACCAAACTCATGGGCTGAAAGGTTTGGAAATCTAGAGATTTGCGGATCACTTTGGAGCAAGCAGGAACCCTGCCGGTGAACACCGTTATATGTCTAAGTGGCTTTCACAAAATAAAGCCTAGTTATTTCGTATGCTCGGAATATTCTAGCTTTCACAGAAGGTCAGTAGGGTGGTACCACGGATATTACGTCCGTCCCTTCGGGGACGGGCGATTTTTTTATGTAAAAGGAGCACATCATGGATTACGGTAAGACGTTACATTTGCCTGAAACAGAATTCCCAATGCGCGGCAATTTGCCTAAGCGCGAACCAGAAATCTTAAAGTTCTGGGAAGACAACAAAATTTATCAAAAACGTTTGGAATTGCGTAAAGACGCAAAACCATTCATCTTGCATGATGGCCCTCCATACGCAAATGGTAAATTGCACATCGGTCATGCCCTCAACAAAACGTTGAAGGACATCATTATGAAATACAAAACCATGACTGGTCATTATACTCGCTACATCCCTGGTTGGGATACGCACGGTTTGCCAATCGAGCATGCGGTTATTAAAAACACTGGTCTTAACCGTCATGAAATGGCGCCATTAGATTTGCGCAACAAATGTAAGGAATATGCATTAGAATGCGTAGAAAACCAAAAACAAGACTTCATTCGCTTTGGTGTATTAGGCGAATGGGAACGCCCTTATTTGACATTGCGCCCTGAGTTTGAAGTTAAACAACTTGGTATCTTCGGTGAAATGGCAAAACGTGGCCACATCTATAAAGGCCTTAAAACTGTATACTGGTGTACACACTGCGAAACTGCATTGGCAGAAGCAGAAATCGAATACGCTGAGAAAAAATCCTTCTCCATCTACGTAAAATTCCCTTACGTATCCGAGAAAAAGGTAACATTGCCAGCTGGCGTAGATCCAAAACAAGCATTTGCTGTTATCTGGACAACTACTCCTTGGACAATGCCTGCCAATGTAGCAATCTCCGTTAACCCAGAGCTTGAATATGGTTGGGTAAAAGTAGGAGACGAATACTACTTGATGGCTACTGAACTCGTTGATGCAGCTATGAAAGATATTGGCATTGAAGACTACGAAATCGTAAATCGCTTCTCTGGTGCAGATTTAGAATTGGCTGAATTCAAACATCCATTTGTTGAACGTAATGCTACAGTATTGTGTGGTGACCATGTAACACTCGAAGCAGGTACTGGTTGCGTACATACAGCTCCTGCACACGGTGAAGATGATTTTAATATCGTTATGCGTTATAACAAGGAAGGCAAAACTGAACTTCCTATCGTATCTCTTGTTAATGAAACTGGTAACTACACTAAACAAGTGGACGACAATCGTTATGGCGATACTGAATTCCCATTGGCTGGCGTAGAAATCCACGATGCAGAGGTGCCTGTAATCAAAATCTTGGCGCATAACAATGCATTGCTTCATAAATCTAGCTTGCGTCACCAATACGCTCACTGCTGGCGTTGTAAAAACCCTGTTATCTACCGTGCTACAGAACAATGGTTCTCCTCTGTAGATGGGTACCGTCAACAAGCTCTTGATGCAATCAACAATCAAGTACAATGGATTCCTAAATGGGGCCATGATCGTATCTTCAACATGGTTCGCGATCGTGGTGACTGGGTAATTTCCCGTCAACGTATTTGGGGCGTGCCAATTCCTATTTACTATTGTGAAAGCTGCGGCGAGCACATCATCAATGATGATACGATCAAAGCATTGCAAGAAAAAGTAGCCGTAGAAGGCTCCGATGCTTGGTGGGCTCACAGTGCAAAAGAATTGTTACCAGAAGGCTTCAAATGTCCTCATTGCGGTCATGATGAGTTCAAAAAAGAAACAGATATCATGGACGTATGGTTCGACTCTGGTTCCTCTTGGGCTGGCGTACTTGAAGTTAACGGCTTAGATGTACCATGTGCTATGTACCTTGAAGGTTCTGACCAACATCGCGGCTGGTTCAACTCTTCCTTGTTAACTGCAGTAGCAACAACAGGTAAAGCACCATACAACTCCGTATTGACTCACGGTTTCGTTGTGGACGGCGAAGGTCGCAAAATGTCTAAATCTGTAGGTAATACAGTAGCACCAAGCGACATCATCGACGTATACGGCGCCGACGTTATGCGTTTGTGGGTATCCTCCGCAGATTACCAAGCAGACGTACGTTTGTCCAAAGACATCGTAAAACAATTATCCGAAGTATACCGTAAGATCCGTAATACATTCCGCTTCTTATTAGGCAACTTGGATGACTTCAATCCAAACACTGATAAAGTGGCTTACGCAGATATGTCCGAATTCGATAAATGGGCATTGTTGCGCTTAGAAGAAGTACGTCAAAAGGTTACTGACGCATACGAAAACTATGAATTCCACATGTTGTACCATGCAATTCATAACTTCTGCACAGTAGACTTGAGCTCCATCTACCTTGATGTAATGAAAGATACTATGTACGCTGAAAGCAAAAATAACGTAGCTCGTCGTTCTGCTCAAACAGCAATGTATGAAATCTTGAAAACATTGGTAGCTATGGTATCTCCTGTACTTTCCTTCACAGCAGAAGAAGTTTGGAAGTACATGCCTAAAGAAGAAGGCATGCCTGAATCCGTTATGCTTCAAGATTGGCCACAAGGTCATCCTGAACACTTCAACCAAGAATTGGCTGATAAATGGAACCAATTGTTAGACTTACGTACATCTGTACAAAAAGCATTGGAATTGGCTCGTCAAAACAAAACAATCGGTCACCCACTAGATGCATCTGTTACAGTATACGCTGAAGGTGCTGCATTCGACGCATTGAACGCTCTTGGTGAAGAAGGCTTAGCTAAACTCGTTATCGTATCCGAAGCTCACATCGTAAATGGCGCTGCACCAGCAGAGGCTGTAAAAGACGAAGAAACAGGCGTAACAACAGTAGTTGCTCCATCTGAACTTGAAAAATGTGAACGCTGCTGGATCCACCGTGATACAGTAGGCCAAGATAGCGAACACCCTACACTTTGCCATCGTTGTGCAGAGGTTGTTAAATCCCTATAATTATAGATAGGAAACAAGATAATTTATAGAAACCCTTCTCTAATATTCTTTAGTTCGGTTTGAACTGGGAATGTAGAGAAGGGGTTTTCTATTATAGCTGAGTTTCTAAGTCATATTTATGCTAGTTTACAAAATATTAAGAAAATATATAGAATTATGAATTCATTGTATGCTATCTTTCTCATAAAACTATCTATCATAATTAGTACTTTATTATTTTCCTCATGAAAAATTAATGTGTAAAAATTTACTCATTTCATATTAAACTTAATATCTTAGTTTAAGATGTTTATAGTTAGTTTAGTTATTGTGCTTATATGAGAAGGAGGAAGAGCAATGGTAGCAACTATCGTTAAAGCAATTTTGGCTGCACTTACTGGTTTAGCAAACGCAATCTTGCCTTTATTCAAATAACAATTTCATTCCCCAGAAAAAAGACCACCCAGCTTGCGGGTGGTCTTTTTCTTATGCCTGAAAATAGAAATCAATTTGTAACATAATGATTTAGAGAATCTTTAAGTGTCGTTTAACTATAAGGAGTTATATTGACTATAGAAACAAGCATACCTATAATGAAGATGAATTAACCATGAAATGAACGTGAAGAACGGGCAGTGTTGTGTGGTTTTATTTCTTATGCAAAACGAGGGGAGCGTATAAGTCATGAGAAGAAACATAATTATTAAGGCGTTGGTGTTAGGGACTATAGGATGTGCATTTAGTGCTACAGGTTTTGCAGCAGACGTACAAAATGGACATGGACAAGGTATTACAGATTCTACTACAGAAGTAAATGGGGCTAAGCATGAAGCGGTTCGCTCTAGTTGGATGGATCGTACAGATATTACTATCGGTACCCAATCTAAGGTAGGAGCTCAAGTTTCAGTAGAAACATTGCAACCATTAACCCATTATGATGAAAACTCCAAGTCCGTATTGTTTGTACAAGGCGGCGTCGGTAAAGGCGGACAAGAGGATCAAGCTAGCTATTTCTCTGGTGGCAATGGGGGATATTGGTATCCATACAATCCAGTTACTAAAAAAGGCGAACAACGGTATAGACCTGAAGAACATCACAATACTAAATCATTGGGAGCTGTTGCTAATGTCGGATTAGGCTATCGTATTCTCAGTAAACATGAACATGCGTATGTAGGTGTGAATACGTTCTATGATCATTCCTTCTCGAAAAAATATAACCGTATCAGCGGTGGCTTGGAATATGTATCTGGCCTTAACGAAGTTCGCGCTAATATCTATAAAGGTTTAAATAGTACAAAATCTGAACCTTATAATGTACCTTTATATGAAGGTTATTTTGAATTCTTGTTAGATGGTGGCACTGCAGGTTATACAGTTTACAAGTCTCAAAAAGCATTGTCCGGATATGATGTAAGCTATGCGCGCACCTTTAAGAATGCTCGCTGGGCACGTGCTTATGTAGGTGCTTATCATTGGAATGGCTTAGGCGCCACAACACATGGTGAAGGTCCTGCCTTAACTCTTAATGTTGGTAAAAGCCACGGCTGGCAAGCTGGTACTACATTACAACTTACACCACATGTTTCTCTAGATGTAGGGTATACATCAGATAATAACAACTCTAGTGGTGCCTATGGTTTTGTTAAATACACATTAGGTACATCCAAGTTTGCTTGGCATGGTGGTAAGCATAGTGATGATACTATTACCAATGCACGGGCTAGAATGTTAGATAAAGTAGATCGCAGCCCAATGCGAGTAGGTAATACCTATGAAGAATTCTGGATGGTAGTACCTTATGATCACTTATAAAGGTTAGTGGGGAGACAGTAATATATGAAACGTAAGTTAGTATTTAGAACCATGGTTTTAGGTGCTGTAGCATGTGCATTTAGTGCTACAGGTTTTGCAGCAGATGTACAAAATGGACATGGCCAAGGTATTGCAGACTCTACTACAGAAGTAAATGGGACTAAGCATGAAGCGGTTCGTTCCAATTGGTTAGATCGAACAGATATTGCTATAGGTGTGCAAACTGGGGGCTCATCCGATTCGCACAAGGGGATGTTCCCTAGTGATTATAATAATAACTTTTACAATACAAAATCAGATTACGGGAATATCACTAAAGCCTATATAGAAACATTACAACCTATTACCCATTATGATGAAAACTCTAAGAGCATTGTGTTCGTACAAGGTCGTATTGGCCGTGGTGGTGAGAAAATCTCCTCTAAAGAGGTAAGAGGTTATTTCACTCCAGACCTTGTAATGTCACCATTTGGGTTTGATGTTTTTACGGAAATCAATACAGATGAAAAAACATCTGAGTCGTTAGGAACGGTTGGTAGCTTAGGTGTTGGTTATCGTATTCTTAGTAAACATGAACATGCTTATGTAGGTGTTAACGCTTTTGTAGATCGTGCTTTCACAGGAAATTACAATCGTATCAGCGGTGGTGTAGAGTATGTGAATGGACTCAACGAAGTGTATGCCAATGTGTATAGAGGCCTTGGTGATAAGGAACTCGTAAAAGGCGGTGGCGGTAATCCATATCCTAAACGGTTGTATCCTAATGGCTATCCAGATACATTCCCATACAATACCATTCCTAGTGAAAATTATAATACCTATGTAGGTGGTGGCGTGTTAGATGGCTATGAAATAGGGATTGTAAGGTCCTTTAAAAATGCACGTTGGGCTCGTACCTATGTAAATGGGTATCGTTGGAACGGCAATGGATTTAGCCATAAACAAGAATATAATTGGGGACGTCCAGGTCATTGGTCTGTGCCGTGGTTTACTGCACGAAATGCTAACCATTATAAAGGCATTAAAATTGGTGCTGAATTACAATTGACACCACATATATCTTTAGATATTGGGTATAACAATGCCAATAATATGTCGAAAGGGATGTATGGTACTCTTAAATATACATTAGGTACATCTAAATTTGCCTTCTGGGGTGGCAAGCATAGTGATGATACGATTACTACAGCTCGCTCTAAAATGCTAGATAAGGTACGTCGTCAAGACATGATTGTAGAATCCTTTGATGACATTGAATACGATTATTTGGCGCCAATTGATCATCTATAATACCACTGTAGTTTAGATTATAGATATTAAATAAGACATGTAATAATAGGAAAGTAATTTATATGAGCAAGACATTAATGATAAAAGCAATGGTTTTAGGTGCTGTAGCATGTGCATTTAGTGCTACAGGTTTTGCAGCAGATGTACAAAATGGGCATGGCCAAGGTATTGCAGATTCTACTACAGAAGTAAATGGGGCTAAGCATGATGCGGTTCGTTCTAACTGGATGGATCGTACAGATATCGTAGTTGGCGTTGGTATGAAAAATTCTGAAGAGTCGAGTAGCCATCACTTCCATAATTTTACGCCTTGGGAAAATCATCCTATTGTGGGGACTTCTGATAAATCCAAATCTACAGAACTCAACAAGTTATACATTGAGACATTACAACCTATAACCCATTACGATGAAAATGCTAAAAGTGTTGTCTTTGTACAAGGTCGTATTGGACGCAGTGGAGAAAAGATATCCTCTAATAAATTAAATAATTATTGGGTTCCAGCTAGACCTGCAGGGACGTTTACGGTATATAATGGGCAAACAGATAAGGAAGAGTCCTTAGGTGTAAATGCTAATGTTGGTGTAGGGTATCGTCGCCTTAGTAAAGGTGAGCATGCTTACGTTGGTGTCAATGCATTCTATGACCATGCATTTAAAAATGGATATAAACGTGTTAGTGGTGGCTTAGAATATGTGGTAGGGCTTAATGAATTCCATGCCAATATTTATAAAAATTTAGGATCTAATGAAAGAAAATATATAGGCCTTCATGGGCGAACTGATACATGGTATGATCCTACAGGATTGTATCCATATGGAATGGATCCTGATCAAAGTCTTTATGATTATGCTAGGGTTGATTATGAAAATCACTGGGCTCTAAGTGAAAATACTGTAGCTAGAGGTTATGATATTGGCTATGCTCGAACATTTAAAAATGCTAGATGGGCTCGTGTCTATGCAGACTATTATAACTGGCGTGGTAGAGAGGCTGTAAAAGTAGGGTATTATAAATTACCTAAACGCGATGCTATTAAAGGCTTTAAAGTGGGGGCAGAATTCCATATTACACCACATCTTACTCTTGATGCGGGTTATAAAACAGCGTCTCATCATTTGAGTGGTCCTTATGCAACTTTGAAATATACAATCGGTACATCCAAGTTTGCTTGGCGTGGTGGTAAACATAGTGAAAGTGCGATTACAACAGCTCGCTCTAAGATGCTTGATAAGGTACGTCGCAGTGATATGGTTGTACAAGAAACTGTAGAAGAAACTTATGATCATGGCGTTGTCGATGTAGGCTTATAGGGGCTGTTGCGTACATTACTCTCATAATCATCTATAATAGTTTAGCTTGTTCATAGGTTATAAAAAGGAGCTAGTACATTATGTACTAGCTCTTTTTATGTTCTCGATTATTTTTATTGTAAGGCCCTAGGTACGCTGAGTTTTTTCCAGTTGTCTAATTCAGGGATTTCTAAGGTGTTAATCGTTTTTTGAATCCAGTAGTTTAATGATACTTCGTTACCTAAATGTTGTTCAAATAAATAGGTATTACCTGGTGTATCTAGAGGCTTTCCATCCTTGTCGATAGAGTGGCGCATGGATTCTTTCAAATAGAGTTGTACTCTAAATGGATTTGCGTGATTGCCTCTGAAAATGAAATAGGATGGGCCAATAAAGTCATGAGTACGGACATTAATTTGTTCGTACTTTTTATTTTTTAAGCCTTGTAATGCAGTTTGTATCATCGCATTAGCATCATCGTATTCTTCAAGTAGAAATGCTTGTTGATCTACATCGAGTACATAATGCCAAGTTGGTTTTTCCTCGTTCGTTTCGATGGACCAGTTATCTCCTAATGCAGGTAATTGGTGCGTATCGTAGAGGTCTTTTAATAGCTGAATGGTATTCTCTTTTTTGATCAGTGCTCGGTAAATGGTCTCTTGACCTTCTGTAGGGTCATAACCATGTATTCTGACTTGGTACGTATCACGTAGCATACGCTTTACATCTAGCTTAAAAATGTTGCGTAGCTTGTCTGGAACGGATAGGAAATGATTGTAAAAGCTAAGTTTCATTTCGTCTTGCGATGCTAAGGCGTGCTCAATGGTTTGCCAATCATATAAGGTAGTATCCCATAAGAAGTCATCCATGTTTACAGATAAGCGAGCTGCATTTTGAGGCCATTCTGTGTGACCAGGACGTACTGTTGTAGTAGACTCAGTAACACCTTCCTTGTATTGCCAATGGCCATCGACTTGTTCAAAGGCCGCTAATCGTTCTTCTGCTTCATCATCGATAGGAATACCCTTTAACTCTTCATCTAGATTAGCTTTGTGAGACAGAATGTATTGATGGGATTCTTCGTAATAGGCTACAGCAGTATCTAAATCAGGTTTGCCTGTAACATAGCCTTTTTCATAGGCGTACCCTAAGGCAACGCGTGTTAAAGCTCGTGTAATATCGTAAAAGAGAACGCGATCTTCCTCTTCTAATGCACGCTTTTCTTCATCTAGTACACGTGTTAAGGATTGTACACCAAAGCGTATATTTTTCGTTACACCGAAGCCATGGATACGCATATAACCAATGTATGGCAAGGAGAACATAAAGCGCTCTTTTGTGGCTGCCATGTGGGTTAAGTCTGCAATGAGGCCCCAATCGAGGGGGAGGTGACCGATGTGGAAGATATAGCCAAAGGCGGCTTGTAAGGCGGCATAGCCGGCATCACTGAAATACTTAGTAGCTGCACGGCGGTAGAGTCCAATTGCTTTTACCGGATCATAAGGAATGACTCTGCGTAGCTCTTTGGCATCATAGAAATGATAGTAATAATCCGCTAGTTCGGCTGTGCTTTCAGCTTGACCTAGGGCGGCACCTTTCGTGAACCATGTGAAGGCATCCTCAAATTTTCCATGTTCATGACAGTCTAGACCAGTGTAGAGCATCATGGTTGGATTACCCAGTTCAGCAGCAGTTAAGGCTACGCGGCGCGCATTATTAAAATCACCTTCGTCGATATAAATGTTTCGTAAATTGCCTTGAAACATGGCGAGCCCGTTATCGAGGGCTCTGTTAAACCATTCCTTGGCGAGTTTAGTAGCATTTTCCTGTAATGTTTCGTTGGAAATAGTACCTTGTAAGGCTATAAGGCGTTCCTGTATAGAACCTTTTTGGAAGCTTTGTTGGATACGTTTCGCCAAACTTAGGCGAGGTGGTGTAATCATATCCCTTGCAAGTCTAATACGCTCATCATCACGCCAGAAAAAGACATTGCCTATAATGTATTGGCAGAAGGCATCACCTTGCTCCGCGTAGTCGTAAACAATACGAAACGCATCGTCAAAGGATATTAACATATCCTTTTCAACCGTAGGTGTAATCGTTCCATTGATACGCAATGCTTGTAAGGTGCCGATAGGACTACAACGGCGAATGCTATCGTGCAAGCATTGATAGGTACGCATGTTGTTTTCAGGGAAATTAGATTCCTCCCACGTAAAGCGTGGACCTGCGTAGATACGAGCCAATAAAGCATATGCATCAGCTATCTCTCGAGACTCTGGAGTGTTTGCTATTTTTAATGCGTCCTCTTTAGTGTCAATTTCGTTTTCCAGAGAGGTAGTCATATCGTTGCGCAAGGCTTGATGCTTCGTTTGCTCAGGGCTTTGCTGATTGTTTACGATGAGCTCTAATTGGCGTAAGCCTTCTTGAGCCATCTCTTGATTATATGATGTGAAAATCATGTGGAAGACCTTTTCTAGGCGTTCCGTAAAGTACTGTGCCATAAGGCCTCCTTTATATTAATTGCATTTACTATAGAATACATATTTATTATATAACGAACGCAAGGGACCATAAAAGAGGAAAAACCCCTCTGAAGTCTTTCAGAGGGGTCATATTTATCCTAGTTTATAGAGATAGATATTATTTTTTGTTGTAATCGCCGAACCATTTGTCGTAGATTTTTTGGTAAGTGCCGTCTTCTTTAAGTTCTTTAAGAGCTTTATTAACAGCTTCTTGTAAAGCTTTGTTGCCTTTTTTCATGCCAAGAACTGTACCTTCAGCTTTAGTAGGTTCGCCTACGAGTTTAAGGTCTTTGTCAGCACCTTGTTTGAGGTAGTACATAGCAACTGCGTTATCGATAATAGCACCATCGATTGTGCCAGCTTTCAATTCCATGAAGATATTAGCGTTGGAATCGATTTCTTTTACTGTTGTACCAGGAATCTTTTGAGCCATTTCAACAGGGATTGTACCAATTTGAGCACCTACAGTTTTACCAGCTAATTCATCCATATTATGGATTGTTGTGTTGTCTTTACGAACAACTGTGATGAAACCACCTTGGTCGAAGTATACATCAGAGAAGTCCAATACTTTTTCACGTTCAGGTGTAGCATTGATACCTGCTGCGATCATGTCGATATCGCCAGATTGAACTGCTGGAATCAAAGCATCGAAGCCCATGGATTTGAATTCCATTTTTAAACCTAATTTTTTAGCAATTGCTTCGGACAAATCAACGTCGAAACCAACGTATTTGTTGCCTTCAGTAAATTCGAATGGTGGGAATGTAGTTTCAGAACCTACACGCAATACACCTTCTTGTTGTGTCATTTTTGGTTTGTCATTGCCACAACCAGCCAATAAACCCATTGCTGCTACCGCTACGAGGGCGATGGCTGTCAACTTTTTGAACTTAAACATAGAAACCTCCTCAAACATCCATATACATGGTTTATCAAATTCTGTTTATATTGTACGGAATTTTACAATAATAGGCAATAACATTGTATAATTAAGAGTAAACGATTTTATATTTATCATTATATTTAAAATTTTTATTTAAGATGGCTCACTCTTAGGCCATACTTTATAGTAATATAAGATTTTCTATTTTAGGTTGTAGAGTATCTTCATTCTTTACAATCATTGGCGTATATACATGGAGGCACTATGTCCCTTACGAATACCTTTTCTGATCTTTGTAAAAGCTTCGCACTTGATGCTTTTGCCATCAATTATACATTAGCTAAGAACCCTGAACTGTCGAGTCATGAATTTGAGTCTGTTAAAACGATCGGCGCTGTTCTTGAAAAACATGGCATAGATGTTACCTATGAATTCTGTAATTTGCCAACAGCGTTCAAGGCTTCTGCTGTGAAAGTAGATAATCCAAAAGGTCGTTTGGCTATCCTTTGTGAATATGATGCACTCCCTGAAGTAGGTCATGCATGTGGTCACTCTGCCAGCGGTTCTATGAGTGTTCTGGCAGCATTAACACTACATAAAATGCAACAAGACGGCGTTGCTTTCAATATGGACATCGATATCATCGGTACACCTGATGAAGAAGCCACAGGTTGCAAGGTGGATATGTGTAACGCAGGGGTATTTAAAGACTATGATTTTGCTATCATGGTTCACCTTGATGGGGAAGAAACACGACCAAATTCACAATTCTTGGCGCTCGACTGTTTCCGCGCTCGCTATCACGGTAAACCAGCTCATGCAGCCGGTGAGCCTTGGAATGGTATCAACGCGGTAAACGGTGTGCAACTCGCTATTCATGCGATGGATATGATGCGTCAACAAGTACGTCCTGAAAGTCGTATTGGTACGTGGATCATTGCTGGTGGTACTGCATCCAATGTCATTCCTGAATTTGGCGAATTAGAGGTAACCGTACGTCATACTGAACGTGAATATTTGAATGGTCTATCTGAACAGATTAAGAACATCTTTGAAGGGGCCGCTCTCTGTACTAGCACTACTGTAGATGTAGAGTTCTATGGCAATCCTTATGATGATATGAACCAAAACCATAGAGGAACAGCTCTCATTGAAGACGTAATGACCGATATGGGCATTGATTTCAAGCCAGGCCCAGCAGATATTGGGGGCAGCTCAGACATTGGTAATGTTAGCTATCAATGTGCTGCATTCCACCCTAAATTGCGACTCGCTGGGGAAGACAAGGTGTGTCACTCTAAAGAATTCGCTGCGGCTATGCTAGAATCCACCATTGAACAAACAATTGTGGACGGAGCTAATGTCATAGGCCGTACCTTGTTACGATTGGTAGAAAATCCAACTGTATTAGAAGAAATCGTTGCTGAATTTAATGCAACTAAATAAAGCTTTTTCTATATCTATCAGGATGGCTGTAATAGTGTAGGTAGAATTCGTGGTCTTTTTCAGAGCTATTAATTATAGACGATAATGAGATGTTTCCATTTATGAAGCTCTGAATCTTGGTGAAATAGGCACCTAACTCACGTTCGTGATAATAGAGTACCCAGACCACGTTATTCCCAGCGATGACTGGAATGTACTTAAACTCAAGGAACTCAAATAAACCAGCTATGGTGATATCATCTGGTACGGTAAACTCTTCGCGATGATGATTCATATCATCGCCTGCACAAACTGCATCTCGATCAATTATGATACGCATATGATTTCACTTCCTATCTATGCTTTATATACTATCTATGTCTTACATATTATCTGGGTATCCTTTTAACAGATATATTTGTAACTATTACTGTACTACTGATTGAAAATAATATCTATCCATTTATATACCATATTAAAGGAGGCTTTATGTCCTCAACTGAAACATTACAAATTAAAAACTATATAGGTCTTACCGGTGATAAACCCATTCGATTCATTGCATCCGATGTAGATGGCACCTTGGTTAATGATGCGAAAGCAATCCCTGATGAGGCTGTTGAGGCGATTCGTGCTGCTCGTGAAAGTGGCATTCGTGTAGCCATCGCTTCTGGTCGTGCTTGGAATGAAATGAACGATGTCATCGAGAAGTTGCCATGCTTACGCTATTTCATGTGTACTAATGGTGCTTATGTAATGGATAAGGAAGAAAAACGTTCGCTGTTCCATGTAACATTTGATAAAGAACAAGCCCTGTACTTGTTGCGTAAACTCTTAACCTATGGCGTTTATGTGGAGGCCTATGTGAAAGATAAAATCTATGGCATGTATCCGCCGTCCCGTTGTATTACGCCGGAACGTTTATGTGCCTGTGCAGATGAACGTAATAACAGTGATACAAAGAGTTCTCATAGTGTAATGGATAATTATATTTCTGCTGATACAGAAGGACATCTACCTGGTGAAACCCATGATCACTATGCTTTGGCTGAAGGTGATGAAGCAGCCAATACAAATATGTCTGAATGTGAAGTTGAACAGGCTAATTTCTTCTTTAGACCTAATATTCGTCCATTTATCTTAGCAACACGTACGATGGTACCTGATTTACTTGCTCATATGGAAGCCTTAGACGAAGGCCCTGAAAAGATGCAAATCTTCTACGGTGACGAGCCTATGCGCCAACGCATCTTACAAGACTTACGCGATGAATACCAAGGTATGTCTCATGATGGTACAGGCCGTGAACGTTTTTATGATGTATTACTCTCTAGTGAAGGTAACTTAGAGTTCGTATTACCACATACCACAAAGGGGACAGCTGTTGAGGCCTTAGCAAATCACTGGGGCTTTAGTCCGGACGAAGTAATGACACTCGGTGACAGTGAAAACGACCTATCTATGCTGCGCTTTGCAGGCGCTGGCGTTGCTATGGGAAATGGTAAACCGAATATTAAAGAAGCAGCACGCTACGTGACTACAGATAATAACCACCAAGGTGTAGCAAAGGCTATCTATTCAGCTATTGCATACAACAATGAATTACTTAAAAAATAATAATCATATCTAAAATTAGAGATACTACCAGTTAAAAATAAATACTTTTAACTGGTAGTATAGGGAAATATATATTATTTAATTGTAAGAGCTTAATAGTAAAAGCGTCGGCATCGTAATAGAATTTATGACCCCTATCGTTGGTAATAGTTGATGTATAATCAAAGATCGGAGGTGATGTAAATGGGAAATCTAAAATTTCATATCGATGACACTTGTGTTAAGTGTGGTGCATGTGCCGTAGATTGTCCTGTTCAATGCATCACCAAAGGGGAGACTCAGTTTAATATTGGCAAAGGCTGTATCGGCTGTGGCGATTGTTATTCAATCTGTCCCGTTGGAGCTGTAAAAATGTCTAAACGCGAGGATCATAAAACATAGTCCATTGAAAGGCTAGAGTCCCTCGAAAGGTTAGAGCTTATTAAAGATTATTTCCTCGTATTAAGTTTGTTATATAGTAAAATCCGAACATTAAAATCTTTTCTATAAATTTCATACGGAATATATGGAGTCCATATACTTCGTATGGTATAATGAAATGTAATGAAATTTAGCGTTTTGCTCGAGAAAACGCACCGCCAGTACAGAAATGTAAGGGTATTAAAAAATAGTGAATATACTTTCACAAATAGATGCATATGGAGGAAGGCATGGAAAACAAGGAATTTGTTATTGTTGTTGACTTTGGTGGTCAATATAATCAATTGATCGCGCGCCGTGTTCGTGAAAATCACGTATACTGCGAAGTATATCCATACAACAAAGCGCTGGACAAAATTAAAGAATTAAAACCGCAAGGTATCATCTTCACAGGTGGCCCTAACAGCGTGTATGAAGAAAACTCTCCAAAAATCGAAAAAGAGATTTTTGAACTTGGTATTCCAGTTCTTGGCATGTGCTATGGTATGCAATTTATGGCGCATACATTGGGTGGCGAAGTTAAATCTGCTGACAATCGTGAGTTTGGTAAAACACCTACTAAAGTGGACACTACATCTCCATTGTTCAAAGGCTTGGACGAAGACCAAGTTGTTTGGATGTCCCACGTTGACTATGTAGCAAAAGTTCCTGAAGGGTTCGAAATTATTGCGCATACAAAAGACTGCCCTGTTGCATCTATGCAAAATAAAGAACGCAAATTATACGCTATGCAATATCATGCAGAAGTATTGCATACTGAACATGGTAAAGAAATGCTTCACAACTTCTTGTATGAAGTATGTGGCTTCACAGGCACATGGACAATGGCAAACTATGCAAAAACTGCTATTGAAGAAATCCGTAACACTGTAGGCGATGGCAAAGTATTGTTGGCATTGTCTGGCGGTGTAGATAGCTCCGTTGCAGCAGCACTTATCTCTAAAGCTGTTGGCGACCAATTGACTTGTATCTTCGTTGACCATGGTTTAATGCGTAAAAACGAAGGCGACGAAGTTGAAGCAGCTTTCAAAGATTCCGGCATGCATTTCATCCGTGTGGATGCAGAAAAACGTTTCTTAGATAAATTGGCTGGTCTTGAAGATCCAGAAGCGAAACGTAAAGCTATCGGTGAAGAATTTATTCGTGTATTCGAAGACGAAGGCCGTAAAATCGGTTCCGTTGACTTCTTAGCGCAAGGTACAATCTACCCTGACGTTATCGAGTCCGGTACTGGCGAAGCTGAAGTTATTAAATCTCACCACAACGTAGGCGGCTTGCCTGCAGTTGTAGACTTTAAAGGCCTTATCGAACCATTGCGCAACCTCTTCAAAGACGAAGTACGTGAACTTGGTTCTGAATTAGGCTTGGCTGACTACCTCGTATGGCGTCAACCATTCCCAGGTCCTGGCCTTGCTATTCGTGTAATGGGCGAAATCACGAAAGAAAAACTCGATATCTTGCGTGATGCGGACTACATCTTCCGTGATGAAATTGCAAAAGCTGGTCTTGATCGCGACATCAACCAATACTTTGCAGTATTAACATCTACACGTACTGTAGGCGTTATGGGTGACTTCCGTACATATGATTACACATTGGCATTGCGTGGCGTAACAACAACAGACTTCATGACTGCTGACTGGGCACGCATCCCTTACGACGTATTGGACACAATCTCCCGTCGTATCGTAAACGAAGTACAACATATCAACCGTATCGTGTACGATATTACATCTAAACCACCTGCTACAATTGAGTGGGAATAAAAAATAACTATAGTTATTACTAAGCTAAATAAGCCTCCTATCTTTTGATGGGGGGCTTTTATGAAAATTGAAATTTTACTTTAATGCTTAGCATTTATTAGTATTAAATATTTATTTTTATAAGATTAAGCTTGATAAATTTAAGAAAAGGAGGTAGGCTAAAAGTAGCGTATGGTTAGAGTTTTTGCTTGTGGTTCGCAAGCGTTGAATTTAATGTGAGAGTTGCTTTCAGCTCTCGATGATTCTTTAATAATTTCATGTACACATGATGAATTTGAGATAAAGAGTAACCATACGCTTTTTATTATGAGTAATTATGATGAAGCTCGTAAGATGGTAGCTAAGCTGATAAATGTTGAGCTTAGAGCGATTACTTATGTGCTGTATAAAAAAGGAATTGAAAAATCATATACATCATTTGAAATCCCAAAGAAAGCTGGAGGAACTAGAGTTATTGATTCTCCGAATAAGCAGTTAAAAAGAATTCAAAGACGATTGGGTAAAAAGATATATGATATTCATAAAAACTATATAGATCAAAATAGAATAGCTTCGAATATATCTCATGGGTTTGAAATGGGTAAAGGGATAATAACCAATGCTCGTATACATAAAAATAAAAAATATCTATTAAATATAGATATTGCTAATTTTTTTTCATCGGTTAATTTTGGAAGAGTACAAGGATATTTTTATAAAAGTCAAGAGTTTCTGTTTCCAAAAGAAGTTTCTACTATAATTTCTCAGTTAGTTTGTTATGATAAGAAATTACCTCAAGGTGCACCTACATCCCCAATAATTTCAAATTTAATTTTTAATATTGTGGATTTACGTATTTTGTCATTGGCAAAAAAATATAAATTATCTTATACTCGATATGCTGATGACATGAGCTTTTCTACTAATAATCGAGCCTTCCAAACAGATTATATTAATTTTATACAAGAGTTGAGAAACCTTCTTGAAAATAGTGGATTTGAGATTAATGAAAATAAAACCAGATTAGAGTATTACTCCTCACGACAAGAAGTAACTGGCTTAACTGTAAATAAGAAGATAAACGTTAGTCGAAAATTTATAAAGCAGACTAGAGCAATGGTTGATCAACTCTTTAAAACAAATAGTTTTTACATAAATGATACGTTTGGCACCGAAGAGCAGTTAGAAGGACGGTTGGCTTTTATAAATCAATTAGACTGGTATAATAATGAACTAGCACCTGAAAGTATAAAACAGAAAGCTAATAAGAAATATATGTCAGGTTTAAATGCTAGAGAAAAGCAGTATCAGTATTTTTTGTTTTATAAGTATTTTTTTAAACCGAGTAAACCAACTATTGTGACTGAAGGTAAAACAGATATTCTTCATATAAAGGCTGCATTGATGAAGTATAGTGATAGATATCCAAATCTTATTACTAAAAATGATGAAGGGAAATATGTATTTAATTTATATTTTTTGAATAAAACTAAACGGTTAAAGTATTTTTTCGGTATTGTACAAAATGGTGCTGATACAATGAAAAATATTTGGAATTTTTATAATGGAAAAAATAATTGTGATAATATATTTAAATACATAAATGATAAGAGTCAATATGGAATAATAAGAAATGTTAATCCTGTGATTCTTTTGTTTGATAATGAAAAAGAGGCAGACAAACCATTAAGAAAATTTCTAAATCATATAGGTATGAAATCGGAGAGTGATAAACCGTTTCTAAAATTGAATGCTAATCTATATTTACAAAAAATACCTCGTATTAATAATAGTGATTGTGAAATAGAGGATCTATACAGTAAAGAAACTTTAAATATCTCTATTGATGGGAAAAAATTTGAAAAGACTGTAAAAGATTCTGTTGAAAATACTTTTTCAAAAGATATTTTTTCTAAGTATATTCTAGAACACTACCAAGAAATTGATTTTGAGAATTTTCTACCCTTATTGGACTCAATAAATGGTATTTGTAAAATAGAATAAGTAGTGTATTAGAATATTAATGATAAGATATTAATAAGCTGAAAACTGTTTTAGATAAAATGATGGAATGATATTATTTATTATCATTCCATTTTTTAAATAGACATTTTTTGATATTGTTATATAACGAGGTCCTATGAAAACGATAAAATCTTTTGGCGAGTATCCCAAATATTCTCTCCATGATGCAAGGGTCCAAAAAATAGCATACGCAGATGGTAATTTAACTTTTACCTTTGATTATATTTTTTCTTATGAGAATGGTGTTGAACAGACTCATAAGGCTCAAGTTGTATTTGAGAAATGTGATGTTGATGATCTAGAAATTCTCGTCTTTAATAGTACAATATTAGATACTTTTAAAGGTAAAAGAATTGAATTACCTCAGTATCAGCAGGAGTATAGTGAAAGTGAATTCGAGGTCATTATAGAGACTTATAACTGGGGCCGAGCAGTATTCCAAGGGTGGTTATGGACCGAAGGGAATCCTGTACACTGTATAATGAACATATACTTTACAGGTGATATGGTATATGTGGTTGATGAGGCTTGAAATGAGTGATTTAGATTTTACTATTTTCTGTACAGTTACTTTCTTCAGCAAGAAGAGGAGAAATCCACCGAATTTGAATAATGGAAAGTATTGCCCTCATCTTGTTATAAAAGGCTCTGATCAGCTGTTAGGTGTAAACTTTATTGATGGTGAGGATGTTATCTTTGGTAAACAAATAGGAGCTAATGCTTTGCCACTTTATGAAAATGTGGACTATTCTGATCTACGAGCAGGTACTGAGTTCCTTATCATGGAAGGCGAAAATATTGTTGGTGAAGGAATTGTAAAAGAAATCTTTCAACATAAAACGTATGGGAGTAAATAACTATGGGATATAAAAATATATGTATCAACTGCAGGCTCTCCTTGTCGGAGGGCACAAACTACGAGTTGTTTAATACAAATAAAACCTGTCCCACATGTAAAGGTAAGATGTACTTTGTGAACGAGAAGTTTAAAGCGCCTAAAAAATCTAATGACAAAGAATGGAAGATTATCGAGTATTTGTTGTTGAGCGGCTATGACTTCCGAAATCCTTATTGTGGACAAGAGCAATGTATTTATTTTGAGTTTCCTAAGAACCTGCAAGAGGCAGAGGCGTTTATTCGTGAGATGCGAAAGTTAAAGTAATCATTTGGAGGAGCTTTTATGGCAATTACGTATACCGAAGATAAGAATTTTACCCCTCAACAAGCCGCAGAGTTGTTTCTATCTGTTCGTTGGGTAGTAGGTAAGTATCCTGATCGATTACACAAGGCTCTTATGAATTCATCGCGCGTGATTTCTGCATGGGATGGTGACCGTTTAGTTGGTCTTATTCGCGTCATGGACGATAGCGAGTTGGTATGCTTCATCAATTATGTGCTGGTTCATCCTGATTATCATGGCCGTGGTATTGCCGGTCATTTGCTAGAAATGGTGAAAGAGATTTACAAGTCTTACTTGTACATTAATGTTATGATTGGTGATAGCAAGAATGCACCATTTTACGAGAAGCATGGATTTAAAATTAAAGAAGATTCCTTACCAATGCAGTATCGGAACGTACCTAAATATACAAAAAGATAATTGGTTGGATAATCTGTATAGCAAGTAAGTGGTCAAATTGTTAATAAAAGGCTACACGTACATAGCGTTACGTGTAGCCTTTGTTATGTAAACGGTATATACTAAAACGGATATGTAGATACGATGGAGAAGGATATGGATATATTAATACGAAAAGCGACAACCTCTGATTTAGAGTTAGTGACACATATTGAAGCAACTTGTTTCCCGCCTGCTGAGGCGGCACCTCGTGAGGCTTTTAAGGAACGATTAGATCATTATGCAGGTCAGTTTTTAATTGCCTTTGACGGTGATACGCCTATTGGTTTTATAGATGGTTTTGTAACAGATGATGAAGTCTTGACGGATGAGATGTTCGCCGATGCTTCCTTACATAATCCTCATGGCGCATGGCAGATGATTTTTGGTCTAAATACATTGCCAGAATATCGCAATCGTGGTGTTGGTAGTCAGTTGATAGAGGCTTTCATAGAATTGGCTAGAGAGGAAAAGCGAAAAGGTGTCATTCTAACCTGTAAGGAAGAAAAGATTCCTTATTATGCCAAGTTTGGTTTTGTAAATGAAGGTGAATCTGAGTCTGATCACGGCGGTGCTAAATGGTACCAAATGCGGATTGTATTTTAGGTGCTTAGCAATGAGTAGAGATTAACTATTTATGGTTTTACAATAAAACTGAATATAATAGGTCCCATAAAAAAGAAACTGAAATCTTGCAGAGTAGCATTGATTTCAGCTTCTTTTTGTTGGGAAAAATATTAAGTTTCTACAATTAATGTAATTAGACTATATAGATTTGACTATTATTGTGTATACCAAAATCCATATGGTTAATTAAATAATTTCTTTAACTTGCGCCACGCCTTTATCGGTCAGCATATAGTACCCATTTGTTACATACAACAAGCCTTGCTTCTTAAGGTGTGATGCGGCTTGGTGTGTATAGTCTGGCTTCCAGTTCAAGTGTTCGTGAATGGTGCCGATGCCGTTTTCAATGGCCGCCACAGGTGTGTTCATATGGGTATAGATGTGGCAGAGCATCATCGTTTCTCGATAGTGACGTCGCAAGTGGCGTTGGCGAAGATAGGTTGCAATATAGCCTGTCTTTGGCGTGCAAATAACGGCAATTAATAATGCGAGACCAATCGTTGTTGCGATAGCGCCTGCAATGGATACGTCTAGTGTGAAAGCAACTTCTGTACCAATGACAGCACAGATAATGCCGATGATGATACTGCTCGTGAGCATGGCTTTCACAGAGTCCGTCCATAAATAAGCGATAACCGCAGGTCCGATCATGAGGCCGATAACGAGGATGGCACCTACTGCTTGGAATGAAGCCACCACAGTGAGGGATACCATGGTCATCAGCACGTAGTGGATGAGGGCTGGCATGAAGCCGAAGAGCCCTGCTAATAGTGGATCGAAGGTGGATAACTGTAATTCCTTGTAGAAGAGCACGACTAATACAAGATTGATAAGTGCCACGCCTAGAGAAATCCATAGTGATACAGGACCTAGGTCGGTGCCGTTTACAATCCATCTGTCGAATGGGGCGAACGCGATTTCCCCTAGAAGTGCGGTATCTACGTCAAGGTGTGCGTTGCCGCTATAGAGACTGACGAGGATGATGGCAATGGAGAATAGAAGGGGAAAGATGATACCAATGGATGCGTCTTCGTTGACGAGGCCCGTGTTATGAATCATCTCTGTAAGCCACACCGTTCCTACACCGACTACGGTTGCCCCTACTAAAAGCAAGGGAGAGTTTAAGTCTTCCGTTACAAAGAAAGCGAGCACGATACCGAGGAATACGGTGTGTGTAATAGCGTCAGCCATCATGGACATGCGGCGCAGCACGAGGAATACACCAGGAATAGCACACGCGATGGATACTGCAATGGCGATGAGTAAAATCTCTGTATGTACTGTCATGGGGCACCTCCTATGCGAGGCTGTCCACCCTCTGCTTTATATATCTTTTGTTGTAAATCGGCGGGACTTATCTTTGCAGTTTCTGATAGTAAAGCTTGTTTTGATTGTTTGTTTTTACGATATTGCCACAAGATGCCTCTATTAGGTGCAAATATGAGGCTCAACAGTACGATAACCGACAGAATGACGATGATCGCAGGACCTGTAGGCAGTTTTTGTACTGTTGTACTCCAAATGGTACCGCCGATAGCAGATACCATGCCGAAACATCCTGCTAGTATACACATGGTACCAAGCTTGTTCGTCCACTGACGGGCCCCTACGGCCGGTGCAATGAGTAGAGAACTAATCAAGATAGCACCTACTGATTGAATGCCGATGATGATGGTCATGATTAATAGGGATCGATATAAAATGAGTGTAAAGGTGACGGGAATTTGTAAAGTTTTAGCGTATTCTACGTCGAAGGAGATGAGCTTTAGTTCTTTCCAAAATAAGGCTGTTAAAACGATAATGATGAGCGCTGCCGCCGATGTAATGTACACATCGCGAGCTAATATGGTGGCGGCCTGTCCAAATATAAATTTTGAAAGCCCCGCCTGACCTGCATTGTTCAGACTTTGAAGGTAGGTGAGTAGAACCATACCAAGACCAAAGAAAGCAGATAGTATAGTAGCCAGAGCGCCATCGAATTTGATTTTACTGTTTTCTACGGTGATGGTAATGAGCCAAGCCGCAGTGATAGAGGATAGAGCGGCGCCCAAGATGAGAACCTCAATATCTTTGATGCCTGTCAGCAAGAACGCGATGACTACACCAGGCAGTGCCGCGTGGGAGAGACCGTCACCGATGAGGCTTTCCTTGCGCAGTACTGCAAAGGTGCCCGCAATACCACTGGCCAGACCTAAGAGCGCCGTGCCGAGCAGTACCATCTGCGTCGTATAGGATTGGAGTATAGTCATACAATCCTCCCCTTGCCGTAGGTGCGCTCGATGGCTTCCTCTGTAAACGTATCTGCTACAGGGCCGTAGGCAACGGTCTGTTTGTTCACCATCGTTACCCAGTCGAAATATTGAGGTACCGTATTTAAATCGTGGTGCACGACGATAACTGTTTTGCCGCGCGCTTTCATTTCTTGTAAAAGGGAGATAATGGCGTGCTCCGTCGTTTTGTCGACGCCCTTGAAAGGCTCGTCCATGAGGTAAATATCTGCCTCTTGTACGAGGGCTCTCGCGAGGAATACACGCTGTTGTTGGCCCCCTGAAAGTTGACGGATTTGCCTATTTACATAGTCGCTCATGCCCATCTTTTCAATCATGGAGAGGGCCAGCTCCTTATCCTTTTTACATGGTCGTTTGAACCAACCTAGATGACCATAGCGGCCCATAAGTACAACGTCTAATACGGTAGTAGGAAAGTCCCAGTCTACGCTACCGCTTTGAGGTACATAGGCGATTTTCTTGTAATCCTTTTTGTCCATCGCAAGGTGGTGGTCAATATAAAACTTAACACTACCTGAGATAACTGTTAATAGGCCTAACATGGCCTTTAATAATGTAGATTTACCGGCTCCATTAGGGCCGACGATAGCCGCTAAGGAACCGATGGGTACCTTCATATCTACGTCCCATAGTACGGGTTTTGTCGTATAGGCTACGGTCATATCTTCAACTTCAACGGCCCATTCCATAGAGACCTCCTTTTATCAATAGTGCTACTATCGCTGTATTGTTAGTAGTACTTGTACTTACATAGGACATACATTTTATGTCGTCCTTGTTTTGAAACGTTATTTGTTATTTAAGTGCTTTAGCGATGGTATCGATGTTAGCTTTTACCATACCGATATATGTGCCACCTTCAGTGCCTTCAGAACCGAGGGAGTCGGAGTATAATTCACCACCGATAGCAACGTTCCAGCCTTTAGCCTTAGCTGCTTCTTGAACGGCTTCAATTGTTTTGTGCGGTACAGAAGATTCTACGAAGATCGCCTTAATTTTGTGATCTACGATGAATTGAACAAGTTCATTCACATCTTGTGTGCCTGCTTCTGTAGCAGTACTTACACCTTGCAAACCTTTTACTTCAAAGCCGTATGCACGAGCAAAGTATTGGAAGGCATCGTGTGCTGTTACGAGAACGCGAGATTCTTTTGGAATAGATTCTGCTTGTGTTTTAATGTATGTATCTGTTTCATCTAATTTAGTGAGGTACGCATCATAACGTTTTTTGAAATCCTCTTTGTGAGCTGGATCTGCTTTTGCAAGACCTTCGTAAACCGCTTTGGCAGCAAGTTTCCAGTTAGCTACATCGAACCAGATATGAGGGTCTTTAGTTTTCACGCCATCTTCTTCGTCAAAGTCGAGTAGAGTAGCTGGATCAATAGCGTCGGATACGCGGATAGTAGCTTTATTTTGTTTTGTTAAATTGTCGAAAATGGAACCCATCTTACCTTCTAAGTGAATGCCGTTGTACACCACAACATCTGCCTTAGACATAGTTGTTACATCGCCGGCGCTCGCTTGATAGAGGTGAGGGTCTACGCCAGGACCCATGAGTCCTTGGACGGATACATGGTCACCGCCAATTTCTTTTACTAAATCCGTTAACATTGTGGTAGTAGCTACAACATTTAATTTTTTCTGACTGTCTTGGGCTGCATCTTTTCCACAACCGGCAAGAGCTAATAACATAAGTGCTAATGATAGGACGACTAATACGACTCGATTAAATTTCATAATAAACCTCCTTTTTATAGATACTAATTTTAAAAACTTTAATAATCTTGTTTGAGGGAACTGTACTGTCTTAATGATGAAATCATTTGAAGGTGGAGAATATTTCCCTAAATTTAAATAGAAAAATAGCCGCTACTAACGTAGCGGCTATTGGCAGTTATACGTTCGTCTGCTTGGGTCATGATCATTTAGTGAATAAGAGCTTGTAGATGGTTTGGCCCAACGAGGGCAACGAGACCAAGTACTATCATGACCTTCATTTGAATACGCTTTCTACGTCTCATGATGAACCTCCTTTGTGTAGTTTTTTTGTCATATCTACCTGATATGTAAGTCCGAACAGTTATCTTGAATTTAATATAACATAAATGAGAAATTTTATCAATAAGAATTTGTTCTTTAAATATTCATCTTTATTTAGTATGATATTATGCATAGACAAAATGAATAAGGAGGCTTATTATGAATAAATTATTCCGATACACTGCTGCAGCTGTACTTGTTGCATCTTTCGGCATGTTAGGTAATTATACAGCTGATGCGGCAAAGTTCTTAGAATCTCCAAGAGAGGTTAATATTGTAAAGCCTGAGTTACCTGAGATTCCTCAAACGGCTACGGTAGCGCCAGATATGCGCGTACGCTTTTTGATTGATAAAAAAGGGAATGTTAAAAATGTATTCGTGGAACGTTCTTCTGGTTATGCTCCAGTTGACGAAGCGGTGAAAAAAGCTATTTTACAATGGAAGTTTACACCTGCTATTGGTGTAGATCAAAAGGCTCATGAATCTATTATTGGAATGACAATTACTCTACCTAAACAAGCTGTAACAGCTAAATAAGGAGATTGTGATGAAAAAAGTGTTGCGTTGTACTGTGTTATGCGCATTGTTTGTAACTAGTATGGTAGCCTCTGTGTTGGCGGCTCCATTCCAATTGCCTGTAGCCATATCTACTCCATCTGTAGATCAAATTAATATTGCTGGTTATGGCGATTCGATTCATAGTGCAGATGTGCGTTTTACCATTAATGAAGATGGTTCTGTAGGGGATATAGAGGTCGTAAAATCTAGTGGCGTTACGGCCCTTGATGAAGCTCTTGTTGAAAAAATTTCTACATGGCGTTTTACCCCTGCTACAGATTCCGATGGTAATCCAGTAGCATCTTCTAAAACTGAATATATTGATTTTAGAAATTAATAGAAGGCACTCATACATTGTATGGGTGCCTTTTTATGTGCTGGTGAAAGTACTTAAAGGTTTAATTATATGGGGTGAAAGTATTTTGTGGCTCAATTATCTTGGGAAATGTATCCACAGCAACTGAAAATTACTTTCAAAATAAGTACAATAAATGTATATTTAATATAGTAATAATATATTGTATATACTAATAGTCTTTGACCCATGGAGGTATAAGCATATGAATCCATTACAGCAAAAGCTAGACATTAATAACGAACGGTACAGAATTATTGTATCTATTAAAGAGGATTATTTAGACGGTAAATTATCCTTGGAAGAGGGTAACCGTATTTTAAAAGAAAAGTTAGGCACTTGTACACCTGATGAATTTGCTTATGCAGAGCAAAGTTTGAAAGGTGTCTATAAGGATGAAGAAATACTAGACAAGATGGATGATTTGTTGAATTTATTTGACGGTGTATTAGTGCGCGCCGAAAATGAGTACCCAGAGAATCATCCATTGTGGGCTTATTTAGAAGAAATTAATGCTGTTGAAAAGGTAGCTCTTGAAGCGGATGAATTGTTAAAACAAGATAAGTTTATTAAAAATCCTTGGCTTGGTGTTTTTGATTCCTTAGCAGAATGGCGTATCCATCTATCTCGTAAGCAAAATCAATTATATCCAATGTTAGAAAATCATGGGTTTGATCGTCCAACGCGGATTATGTGGACCTTTGATGATGGCGTACGCGATGCTATTTCTGCATCTTATGCATTACTTCGGGAAGATAAATACGAAGAGTTCTTAGCATCCGTGCCGGAAACATTGGCAAAGTTACGCGATTTGAACTCTAAGGAGTTAGAGGTTTTATTGCCAACATCCTTTAAATTATTAAGCGATGAAGAGTTTGTGCGCATGAGCAAAAATGACCATGAAATCGGTTATGCTATTATTAACGCACCAGGTTTATATGTCGTGCCAGGTATTAACGATTCCGCAGCCTCATTAAATGGAAATGCTGCTAGTCAAAATAGTGCAGTATCTAATGAGTTTCTAAATGATTTGGCAGGCTTATTATCTAAGTATGTAGGTCCTGTAGGTGGAGCACAAGTTGGCAAGGATACAGTCCTCGATGTGGCGACAGGCAAATTGACCTTAGAGCAAATCAATTTGCTGTTCCGTCATCTTCCAGTAGATTTGTCTTATGTTGATGAAAATGAACTCGTTAAGTTTTACAGTGATACGCCACATCGTATATTCCCTCGCAGTGCCAATGTTATTGGTCGTGAAGTGAAGAATTGTCATCCAGCTAAGTCTGTTCATGTTGTAGAAGAAATCGTAGAGAAATTTCGTTCTGGTGAGCAAAACCAAGCTGAATTCTGGATCAATAAACCGGGATTGTTTATCTACGTTATCTATACAGCGGTACGTGATGAAAATGGTAAATTCCGCGGTGTCTTAGAAATGATGCAAGATTGTACTCATATTCGTGAACTTGAAGGCTCTCGTACCTTGTTGACTTGGGATAAGACTGATTTTGTAGGAAATACAGATAATAATGGTAATGATAAATCCCTAGCTCAAGAGGCCGCAGAAGAGGTCGATGAAGAACCACTTACTACCGATGCAGATGGGAGATTCCATATCGATGCGAAGACTACGCTATCTAACTTGATTAAGCAAAGTCCTGAAGTGGTAGATTATTTAATTTCTTTGAACCCTAAGTTTGAGAAATTGAAAACTCCGATGGTAAAGGTTATGGCTAAGGTAGCTACTATAAAGATGATCGCAGAGCGTGGTGATTTTAATGTAGATGAGCTAGTCGGCAAAATCGATGCCTTCATTAATAAAGCTAAAAAATAAATATGTTGCACTAATTCCAGATAAGCATGCATTAATTTCTTATAATTCATCTATTTTGTGTATACAAATTTGTCTGAAAAGGGTACAATAAAATATAATGAAAGTATTTGCCGAGGCAGTATTTTCTTATCTTAAACTACTTTTACAAGAGAAATTACGTATATATTAAAGGTGAGGATCTGGATACTATGTCGACAAGACGCGTTTGGAAGCAAAGTGAAATTAAAACAAACCCATTATTTTCTAAGATGCGCAGTACTATTGAAACTGCATTTTATGGAAACAATGTAACGCCTATTACATCTGTGGCACAAGCGTACCAATTGGCCACTGAAGAACCTGGTGTTATCGTCCTCGATATGTCTGTATATAAACCATGCGAGCAAGGTTTGCCAGCTGATGCAAAGGTACTTGTTACAAATGACGGTAAAACTACAGGTCGCTATGCAAAAGCTCGTCGCATTATTGGCGATGAAGGCATTGACGAAGTGGAACTTGCTAATATTGCACGTGATGCAGTCTATGATAGCCGTGGTAAAGAATGGATTTCTGCTGATACTATCGTAGGTCTTGATAAAAAATTTACTGCTCGTGCGCATTTGATGATTCCGAAAGACCATGCATCCATTTTGTATTCTTGGATTATGAACTTTAAGTTCTTTGATGCAGCCGTAAAAGAATTCTACAATGATAGCGTAGAAATTCCAGAAGGCGATATTTATATCTATTCTGATCCTGACTATGTGGTACCAGGTCATCCGGGTGGGCTTGCTATTTTTGACCCAGCTCATAACTGCGCTATGATTCTTGGTATGCGCTACTTCGGTGAGCATAAAAAAGGTACTCTTACATTGGCGTGGTCTTTGGCGAATCGTTTTGATTATGTAGCATGCCACGGTGGTATGAAACGTTACAATCTTGAGAATGGTAAAAGCTATACAATCGGTGTATTTGGCTTGTCCGGTTCTGGTAAATCCACATTAACTCATGAAAAGCATGATGGTCGTTATGATATTTCTATCTTGCATGACGATGCTTATATCATCAATACTAATGACTTGAGTTCTATTGCTCTTGAACCTACATATTTCGACAAAATGCAAGACTATCCTGTGGAACATCCGGCTAATGAATTCTTGTTGACGCTACAAAATGTAGGCGTAACTATGGATGAGGATGGCCGTAAGGTTGTGTTGGCAGAAGATGTGCGTAATAATAATGGTCGTGCTATTAAATCTCAATTCTGGACAGATAATCGTGTAAACTACGTAGATCAAGCAGTTAATGCCATTGTATGGCTTATGAAAGATAAAACTTTGCCACCAATCCTTAAAATTAATGACCCTGTTTTGGCATCTACAATGGGCGCAACACTGGCGACACGTCGTTCTACTGCTGAAAAGCTGGATGCTCACGTTGATCCAAATGCACTTGTTATCGAACCATATGCAAATCCATTCCGTACATATCCATTGGTTCGTGACTATGAAAGCTACAAAAAATTATTCTCTGAATGTGGCGTACAATGTTACATCATGAATACAGGTTTCTTCTTGGAAGACAAAATTCCTAAAGAGGTAACTCTTGATTTATTGGAACGTTTGGTAGAAGGCACATTGGACTTCAAACCATTCTATAAATATGAAAACCTCTCTTATGTTGAGGTTTCTGGTTTTGAACCACCATTCCAAGTGCGTGAATACCATCACCAATTACACAAAGCGTTTGAGTTCCGCTATGACTATGTAGAAAAACTTATTGGTCATAAAAACGAATTACCTCAAGAAGTATTGGATGTATTGAAAACTCTAATGTAGTCTCAAAATTTATTAAATCCTCAATATAATATTGAGATTGTCTAACTGCTCAAATAAAAGGCCCTCCTTGTGGAGGGCTCTTTCTTTTGTGGTAATATATACTTATGATAAATCAATAATGTTTTGTTATAAGGTGTTTTTATGGATATAAAGGATATTAAATATATAAGTACCATCGTTGAGATGGCATCATTTTCAAAGGCATCTAAAAAACTATATATCTCTCAACCCGCATTGAGTCAAAGTATTCGTCGCATTGAGGCTGAATTAGGTGTACCTTTATTTGCTCGAGATCGGACAAAGGTTGTACCAACCGCTGCAGCCTTACAAATTGCTAAAGAGGGTATGCCTTTAGTAGGAAAGGTAGAGGCTTTAACGCAGTCGATCATTAATCAAGGGTCTGATGCGGCTTATCATGTGCGTATTGGATTATCTCAATTCTATGGTCACCATATGTTGGGAAAAACATTAAAGAGCTTTCAACAAATTGAGCCATCCTGGGAATTTCATGTAGTAGAAGGGGAGTCCCATTTTTTGGAGCAACAAATTTGTGATGGATTGGTTGATGTAGGTCTATTTCCAACACCAATTTATTCGCAAGCTCTTGAAAGTTATCCTGTGTTAGATGAGCAAATTTTATTAGCTGTTAGTGTAGAGAATAAAAAAGCTATAGCTATTGCTGACTCGCTCATGACACCGAATGGAATACATGAGATAGCACCATTTGGGTCTTTCCCTTTTATTCTCATAAGAGAAGGCCTTAAGTTGCGAACCTTGGTAAATCGTCTATGTCAGGCTGAATCCTTTGTGCCTAAAGCGGTTATTGGCTCTGAAAATCTTGACACTTGTAGATCCCTGGTAGAAGATGATTATGGTATTACTTTCTTGCCAAGTACATTAAATAGTAAGGGCGATGATGATAAAGTTAAATTCTATCCTTTAGCATCGAAACTATGTTTCCGTCAATTAGTTCTTGTAGCGAGATCAGATAGAGCAAAGCGATTCCATTTGCCTGAAGTGGCTCAAGTTATGCAACAATTCTTATAAATTATACAGATGGAATGTTAGAGTATTAAGTACTGTTTGCAAATAATAATTCATATAAAACAATATATAAATATAGTATTCTATAGATAAAAGAGGTTAATTCCCTAAGTTCACAGGAATTAATCTCTTTTGATTTGTGAAAGAAAACTGAAAATATCGAATTTGATAAATATAGTAATTACAATATTCTTTGAAGCAAATGAGTCAAAAAATTCTCAAAAAATAATTGACAAATGTCCTGTCAAAAAATATACTTATAGTAGTTTAAAACATATTTAGGAGATAGGATTTAAAACCCACAAGAGTGGTGGATTTAAAAAATAAAAGTAGAATATGTTTTCTTATTATTGTTAACTGGCCTACGTAGGCCCCTAGGAGGTTTATTATGAATAAAGATGTGGAAAACAAAAACACCCATGACCACAGCCATGGCGAACATCATCATCACCATGACCATGACCACTGCCATTGTGGCGGTCACCATCACGATCACGACCATGATCACCATCATGACCATGACCATAGTCATGGTAAAGCGTTGCCAACGGATAAATGGGTGCCACACACTCATGAACCAGGGGTACCTCATGAACATGGCGTAAACGATTACATGAAAGCCGTTGCTGAGTATCGTAAAACATGGCCTACAAAACAAGATGTAATTGAACAAACACCAGATCCTGCTGTTCGTGAAATGATTCTTCGCATGGAGCAAATTGGTTGTGATACAGTGTTTGACCGTTTCGACAAACAACAACCACAATGTACTTTTGGTATTGCTGGCGTATGTTGTCGTGTTTGCTTCATGGGTCCATGTAAAATTACACCTAAGAGCCCTCGTGGTGTCTGCGGTGCTGATGCTGATCTTATTGTAGCTCGTAATATGACACGCGCAGCAGCTGGTGGCTTAACACAACATGGTGCGCATGCTCGCGAAATCTTGATTTCTTTGAAAGCTGCTGCTAACGATCAATTGGATATCCCAATTTTAGGGGAAGAAAAAATTCGTACTGTATGTAAAGCTTTCAACATCCCTGAAGAAGGTCGTTCCTTAAAAGAAGTTGCTAATGACTTGGCAGATGTTCTATTAGAAGATTTGAGCCGTGCATTGCCTGGCGAATATAAAACAATTACAGCGTTAGCTCCAGCTGAGCGCCGTGAAGTTTGGAAAAACCTTGATATCTTACCTATTTCTGCGTACAATGAAGCCTTTGATGCATATCATCGTACATGTGTAGGTACAGATGGCGATTGGGAAAGCAACATGAAACAATTCTTGCGTTGTGGTCTTGCTTTCACATTCACAGGCGTAGTAGCTGCGGACATCGCAACAGATGCATTGTTCGGTCAAGGTGGTCGTCGTACATCAAAAGTTAACATCGGTGCATTGAAAAAAGGTTATGTTAACATCGCTGTTCATGGTCACTTGCCAACATTAGTATCCCAAATTTGTACAATTGGTGCCTCTGAAGAGTATTTAGAAAAAGCGAAAGCTATCGGTGCTAAAGGTATCCAATTCTACGGTATCTGCTGCTCTGGTTTGTCCAGCATGTACCGCTACGAAAACGTTATTCCATTGTGTAATGCTATCGGTGCAGAACTTGTACTTGGTACAGGCGCTCTTGATTGCTGGGTAGCTGACGTTCAAGACGTATACCCTGCTATCATGGACGTAGCACGTTGCTTCAACACAAAAGTTATCACTACATCTGATGCAGCTCGTTTACCAGGTGCAGAACACATTGGTTACGATCACCATCATACTAACTTGTCTGAAACAAAAGCATTGGCTCGCAAAATCTTGGATCGCGCTCTTGAAGCTCATGAATTGCGCAAAGGCATGCCTGTATTCATTCCGCCATACGAAATCACTGCTGAAGTTGGTTTCTCTCCAGAATCCACTGTTAAACATTACGGTTCCTTCAAACCATTGGCAGAGGCTTTAAAATCTGGTAAAGTTCGTGGTATTGTAAACGTAGTAGGTTGTTCTAACCCTCGCGTTATTTATGAAAAAGCAACTGTAGATATCGTTGATACACTTATTAAAAATGGCTGTATCATCTTAACAAATGGTTGTGCGTCCTTCCCATTGATGAAACTTGGTTACTGTAATACAGATGCTATTAAAAAATGTAGCCCTGCATTGCAAGAGTTCTTGGGCGATGATCAACCACCAGTATGGCATGTTGGCGAATGTGTAGATAATGCTCGTTCTTCCGGTATCTTTGCTGGTATTGCAGGTGAATTAGGTCTTAACTTACCACAAATGCCATTTGCAATGTCTAGCCCTGAATGGTCTAACGAAAAAGGTATTGATGCATCCCTTGGTTTCCGCTTGATGGGTATCAACTCTTACCACTGCGTTGAGCCACCTACACAAGGTTCTGATGCTGTTACAAAATGGCTTAAAGAAGACACTAAGGATATCTTAGGCTCTGTTATGTATGTAAATACTGATCCTGCTAAAGTAGCTGAAAAAATCTTAGATGATATCGATGCTAAACGTGCTGCTTTAGGTTGGGCTGAAGTAAAATAGTTTATCCTTTGATAGATTATAATTTGTAGTTGCGTATAAAAACACCCTCTATAGATCTTATAGTTATTATGACTATTAGAATTAAGAGGGTGTTTTTTATTGTTTATGGATAGATTTTTAGTAGTCTTGTATTAGCCGTAGTATAATGTACTAATTGTTTTAGACCTACTAAAGTGTGATGGTTTCACCATCTTCAGGCACTGCTACATGGATTTCAATGTTGTTGCCTTTGATAAACTTGCGCACATCCTCACGGCTTGTTGCTGTGTGATTAACTGTATCCATGTGAACCGCAATAATTTTAGCCTCTGGTTTGCGTACCACCATGCGGCCAATATCTTTTGTACCCATAATAATACTATCTTCAAAGCCTAAAATTTGAGCATATCCAGTGTTCATAATAATAACGTTAGGGTCGAAGCGAAGGAGGGCCTTCTCTACATCACTTGTCCAAACTGTATCGCCTACAAGGTACACAGTTGGTTCGTCTGCTGCTTCAAAAATAACGCCCATCGCATCGCCTGCTAATTGTGCGAGAACTGGATTTGCATACATTTCTAGAGTGCCGTGGGAGCCACCTGTTTTTCTTAATGTGATACTATTAAACTCTAGACTTTCAAAAATGATGCGTACATCATTAAAGCCTTGTGAAGTAATAAGTTCTTTGTCCGCTGTATTTTGTACAAAAATAGGAAGTGATTTTGGAATAGCATTAATTGCCGTATCATCCCAATGGTCAAGATGTGTGTGTGTGACTACCACTGCAGTTACATTGCTTAATAGATTGTCCATTGATAGAGGTAAATCAACCATAGGCATTCTTTGTTGATAGTTAAATGTTCCTTCAAAGCCAGGATAAGTATCTTTTGGTGCTAAAAATGGATCAATAAGGAATGTTGTATTTTTTATTGTTAATTTTCCTGTGGCGTTTCGAATGTGAGTATATTGTGTCATAGTTATCTCCTTAATTAGATTATTGTCGATTTAATTGAATAGATTATTATTTGTAATCTCTAGAACTAGTGTACCTTGTTTTGTTATACTAGTCTCAACAATAATTAACACTATGTTTATTAATAGACACATTGTATAAAAGTGTCTATATTGGAGGTTATATGATAACTCGAAAAGAAATGACACGTATGTTGTTAAAAGAAGGCTTGCTTAGTTGGTTAGCAAACAATTCCTTTGAGTCTGTAACAGTAACATCGTTGTGTAAAGCTTCGGGTATAACTCGTTCCACTTTTTATTTACACTATAGTAATATCATGGAAATTGTTGATGATTTAGTGGATGATGCAATCGCTTATTCAAAGCCAGGAATGGTAGATAACAACAATTTACAAACTATAGCTAACACCTTATCAGCTGCTTCTAATTCTGTTTCGTTGAGAGAAGCATACGATTCTATTTTTGATAGATTGCCTTTATGTCAGCGTATTATACGACATAAAAAGTATTTACCTTTATTTTTAGATGAACAAATTTCAGAATATGTATTACAACGCATTATAGGACGTGAAAAAGATCGACAAGGACTCGTTATAGCAGAATCTCTTGGCGTTTCGTTTGATGTTGGGGTATCTGTTTTTGTATTTTTAGTACACGGTCTATATGCTGTTAATAAACAATATAAGTGGTCTCAGAGCGATGAGTGGTTAGAAGCTCAGAAAATTATTTTTGAACTAGTTTATCGTGGATTACAAAGTAGATAGAATTTATATACGCTTATATTTTGAGATTCATTAAAGTTTTATACAACGAAAAAAGGACTCCAACTGGAGTCCTTTTTTCATGTAAGGGGAGTGTTAGTATTAATATCAAATGAACCATGTATTTAAACAAGTAGTAGGTTTGGGGTTAGTAATACTTGTCGGGAGATAAATACACGTATGGTAACCAGGGAATTGTTACCTCTATTTATCATTTGACATTGTCATTATAAGAACAAAAAATGAGTTGAAAATGAAATTTTTTAAGAAATTTCTTTTAATTTCTTGAAATTCTAAAAAAGATAATAATTAAGTTTAATTATTGTTGATAAATATGGGGCAATTTTGGTATTATATATAAAGGAGAAGTTGTATATTTTATAAAGGTTTAATGGCTATTAAAGTTTTATAAAGTATACAGCTCTAAGGCATGAGAGGAGCAGTCATATGAGGAAAATATTAACCATATTGTCCCTTTTGTGGCTACTCAGTATAGGGGGGACCGCTAACGCAACGGACTGGTATTATGTTGGGCCAGATGCGTCAGGAAACCAATTATTTATTGACAATGACAGTGTTCAAAAAAGTGATTATGATGCGCTTTTGTGGCTGCGGGTCAATGAACTGGGTGGCGACGAATTGCGATATAAAGTGTATATCAGTAGATATAATCGTACCATGGAAACGTTAAAGGTAGATGCGTACATGGCAGACGGTACACCTTATGAAAATGTAGAGTATAATGAAAATCCTGAACCTATTGAAGGCAATACAAATGGTCAAGCCATTTATAATTTATTGTGGCAATAAAAGAACCATCTAGCACAGCAAACTAGATGGTTCTTTTTTATATGTGTAAAAAATTTATAAATCTTAGGAATATTTTTTATATACAACATCCTCAAATGAGAATGGTATATACGAAAACTTAAACTTGGGCAGAATTGCGACTTAGCTCCAAGTCTTGAATCATTTGGAGATCGTCTTGTGGAGAACGACCACCAGTTGTTAAGTAGCCACCAACCATGATGCCGTTAAGGCCACCTTTTAAAGCATAAGCTTGTAAGTCACGAAGATTTACTTCACGACCGCCAGCTGTACGAATCAATGCGTTTGGCAAGATGAAACGGAATACAGCGAAGGTACGTAAAATATCTAGAGGACGTAATGCTTTATTACTTTCAAATGGTGTACCTTTAACAGGATTTAAAATGTTGAGTGGTACAGAGTCAATATGCAAACGTTTAAGCTCGAATGCCATCTCTACGCGTTGTTCTAATGTTTCATTAAGCCCGAGGATGCCGCCAGAGCAAACGCGAATACCTGCTTTTTGAGCATTATCGATAGTAGACATTTTATCTTCGTAGGAATGGGTTGTACAAATATCTGGGAAGTGACTAGGTGCTGTTTCGATATTGGAGTGGTATCGAGTTACACCTACTTCTTTTAATTTGAGAGCTTGTTCGTAAGTTAACAAACCAAGAGAACAGCAAATTTCGAGACCTACTTCGTTTTTAATACGGTCTAATACGCGAATGATTTGGTTAAATTCGTTTGGGTTATTAGTATTACGACCACTCGTTACGATAGAAAAACGAATAGCGCCTGCTTCTTTAGCTTTGCGCGCCGCATCGAGGATACTTTCATCATCCATGAACGGATATACTTGAACACCTGTTTCGTGATGGGCAGATTGGGCACAGAATTTACAGTTTTCAGGACATTTGCCAGAACGTGCATTTACAATGGCGCATACATCCACGGAGTTGTCATTGAAATGTTGGCGAATTTTATCGGCCATAGCAAGTAAAATCATAGTGTCATCATCTGAAGTATGAATCAGCTCGATTGCTTCTTTCTTAGTGATTTCGCCGCCGTTCATAATGCGGTTGGCAATAGTAAGAATTTTTTCGTATGTACCCACTTGGGATGATTGTTGATCTGTAGGCAAAGCCATAATAGCCTCCAAGAATTGTTAACTTAATAAAAACATAAAATATTGACAATTTGATTGTAAACGTTCGTGTATAAATTGTCAACTTAATGTATTTTTGAGTTAACAAAAATGTCGCAGTAGGTTTTAGACCATTTTTAATACAGGTAAGGCGTATAGTTTAAATCTAATGGGAGATACTATATTTTAGTATCTATTTTGATAGATTGATTGATAGTTATTTTTAAGTAATCTTTACGGTTTTGTAGTATAATAAAATATTGTAATTACTATATATAACTATAATAAAAGTACTAATACAAGGAGTGGATATAGATGCAGCCATTTCGATTTATACACTGTGGTGACCTGCATTTAGGGGCACCCTTTCAATATGCTACAGGTATTAGCCGCGCCGTTGATCGTGCCGTGAGCGAAGCTACCTATGTAGCCTTTGATACAATTATTGATACTGCTATTGATGAGCATGTTCATGCTGTTGTCATAGCCGGTGATATTTATAATAGCGAAGATCATAATTTAGAGGCACAGGTGCGGTTTGTGCGCGCCATGTATCGTTTGGCGGAACATCGCATTGCAGTATATATGGTGCAAGGTAATCATGACCCTGCTGAAAGCTGGAAGGCACAGCTGCAAATGCCTGACAATGTGCATGTATTCTCTAGTGAACAAGTACAACGTTTCCCATTAATTGTTAACAATATAGAAATTGGTGGCGTTTACGGCATTAGCTGTGGCCATGGTAATGAAAGCGACAATTATGCGCGCCAATACCGTGCCTTTGAACGAGATGAGTTTTCTTTGGCTGTTATGCACGGCACAGTCGGTTCTAGTGCAGGCTCTGAAAACCATAATGTGACCGGCCCGTGTAGTTTAACTGATCTTGCAGAGGCGGCTATGGATTATTGGGCGTTAGGACATATTCACAAATCTCAAGTTCTTAGCGAGGAACCTCTTGTTGTTTATTCCGGTAATCCCCAAGGTTTACACCGCAAAGAAATAGGCCCTAAGGGGTGCTATCTCGTCTCTGTATCCCATAATGGTCATTGCGAACCTCGATTTATTGAAACAAGTGCAATCCGTTTTGAAGAAATCAAAATTGATATTGCAGGCATGAAAACGGAAGCAGAATTCTTAGAAATTTTACGCCATAAAAAAGAAAACTTGCGTAAACAGTATAAGAAAAATATCTTGCTTTCCATCGTTCTCGTAGGCACAGGTCCATTGCATCGTTTATGTACACAAGAAGGTGTGCGCAAATTATGGTTGCAAGAGTCCCAAAGTGAAGAGAAAAGCAAGTCTATATTTGTTATGCCGTATCGCATGATGTGTAATACGCGACCTAGCATTAATTTAGCGGAGCGTAGATTGTTATCCGATGTGGTAGGGGATTATTTGCGTGCCTATGATGATATGGTTGATGGCAATGCGGTACAGACGGTACGTCAAATTTTGGCAGAACGACCTGAGTTTAAACGCTTAGGTGTATATGCCGATTTGTTGAGTGATGAATTATTGCTTCGCGCCTTGAAGCGCTGTGAAATTGAAGGTGTTACTGTATTGATGGGGGCTAACGATGAACATTAAACGCATACGATTTGATGAATTTGGCCCGTATCGTAACTGGTCTTTCACTACCGGTGATCATGGCGTTCAGCTCATGTATGGACCTAATGAAAGTGGCAAAACCTCTTTGCTTGAAGGAATGCGCACACTTCTATTTGGTGGTACGCATAAGGCTTATGGGCCTATGACGGGTGCCCTTGATGTAGAGCGTAATGGTGAAAGCTACTACATTGGTCGTAAGGGTAAACAACTAGACTTTTACAGTCCTGGAAATCCAGCCATTCATGAGGAGCCAGCTCAACACTGGTGGCATGGTATTGATAAAAAAACATATAACCGCATTTTCGGATTGACTCTTGATGATTTACAAGGCCTCGATGTTCTACAAGAGGTAGAGGTTCGGTCTCGTTTCTTCGGTGCTGAAGGGGGCGAGCATTTAGGCTCGGTTGTAAAAGATGTTGAAAAAGGCGCTACTGATCTATTAGTAGCTTCCTCCAATGGTAAGCGCCGCATCAATGTGTTGATGGATGAACTTAAAGAAAATCGTCAAAAGTTAAGCCATTTAGCCGAGCATGAAACGCAATATGTAGAATTGCAAAAAGCCTTTCACAGCACGGAACAGACTGAGGCAGAATTACAAGGTCAGTTGCAAGAGTGGAAGGAATACCGCGATGGTATAGACGTCGTATTGCGCGCATGGGATACGTATCGCCGTAGCGAAGAAGCGCGTATGCATATGCAACAGTACAATAGTGAGCTTGCCTTGAGTCGTGATGAGTTCCTTCGCATCGATGAGGAAATCAAACGAGCTCGAGACAATATGCAGTTGTGGCAAGAAAAGGAAGCGGCCTTGATGCCAGCTAACTTTAGCCCGGATAGTCCATTTGGCACGTATGGTCAAGATATTGAAGACCTTATCCAACAAGGTGCCAAGTGGGAACAATTGCGCCGGGAGTGTGAAGAAGGGGATGCATACATTTTTAAAGTACGAGAACAATTAGAGTTTTCTCGTTCTATGCATTCTGCATGGCGTGATGATGAGCCGATGGCTGACGATGTGAATTGGTTTGAAGGTGAGCGTTTAGCAAGTCGCTTGCGTACTGCTAAAGACCAATTATTGCATTGGCAAGACCGTAAACCTGCTGAGGCATCTGATGATTTGCCAGCAGCTAACCTTGATGGAGCATCCTTGCCAAATTACAGTGAAGCGGATTTGGCAAAAAAAGAGCATCTTGAACGTGAATTAGAGCTTATCTTGATGGATATAGATCGAGTTACGCAAAAACGAGATAGCTATGGTCCAGATGCACAACCGAGTCATTTGCCAAAATGGTTACAACGCATTAGCGGCGTAGCAGCCGTTATTGGTGTACTACTTGTATTAGCGGGCCTCTTAGTATTGGAGTCCGTCCTATATACAATTGGTGGCTTTATATTATTAATCCTATCGATGGCATTGTTCTGGTATGCAACATGGAAACGCCATAATGGTAATTCCGATGTATCTAAACTGAACTATGAGTTACAAATCTTGTCCTCTCGTAAATCTGATGTAGAACATCAGTTAGAGGCAATTGTTAAAGCTGCAACACCTGTAGCGAGCCCTATTCCATCCATAGAAGGGGCGGCGCATCTTGATCGTTGGATTCAAGAAGGTCATACATTACAAGCTATTTATGATGAAGCCCTTGCAGCTTGGCAGAATTGGTTACCTCAAGGGGCTGCGAAGAGTCTTAACGAAGATGATTTCTTTGGCCTCAAACAAGAGTATGATCAATATCATGAACAATTGCGCACCATTGAAGGTTATGAAAAGCGATTAGCTGAGCATAAAGAAGGGTTGCGCGTTATTGAAGATCAAGCGATGACCTTGTGGTATAACCTTGGTGTTGAAGCGCCAGTATCTCCAATAGAGTTAAAACGTATTTATAATCAATATAAAAACTTCCAACAAAATAAAATTGTATGGGAACAAAAGGAAGCACAACGTAAAAGCTTCCGCAATGAGTACGATAACTGGCACCGCAAAGAAAAAGAATTGCTACTTCGTCAACAAGAGCTCTTGCACAAGGCGGGTGTGGAAAGCTCCAACGAATATCGTCAACATCTTATTGATGAAGATCAATACAAGCAATGGCAAACCATTTACAAACAAAGTCAGGTTCAGTTAGACTTACTAGCACCTGATGCGGAGAATAGAGATTTGTTCTATCGACGCTTGCGTGAAGGCAATAAGGATAATTGGCTTGATGAATTGGCGCATTCTGAACGAGAAATAGCATCCATTGAAGACAAGTTGGCAATCTTATATGAGCGCCGTGGTCAAATTGTAGAGTCTATGCGTGCCCTAGGTTCTGACCAAGAGCAACACCAAATGCTTCAAGAACGGGAAGCATTACAAAATGAACTGGAATCTGCTCTTGAAGATTGGGCTACACAAGTGTTGATGAGCCACTGCATGGATAAGGCGCAGCAATCTTACGAGCAAGAAAAACAGCCTCATATGTTAGAACTTGCATCCTCTTATATAGAACGGTTAACTGGTGGTATGTATACCTTTGATGTTCTCGGTATCAACGAAGGGGTAGCATTGGTTAATGGCAATGGAGAACGATTAGAGCTTAAGTACTGGTCTAGCGGCTTGGCTGACCAAGTATATTTGGCATTGCGACTAGCACTTGCTAAGGTATTTTCTTACCAAGTTGAGTCCTTGCCGATTATCTTAGATGATATCCTCGTGCGCTTTGATGAAAACCGTCAACGTAGTGCATTAGAATTATTAGCAGAAATCGGAAAGAACCAACAAATCTGGTTATTCACGTGCCAACGGTCTGTATTTGATATGGCTCAATCTATTACAGGCATTGATTGCCACAGATTGAGTCGCAATTAAACATTGATTGCCACAGATTAAGTCGTAACTAAATTGAACCCCTGTGAAGGTGTTTAGCTTTCACAGGGAATATTCATAGTGATGATATATGTGATGTAACTAAAGTAACTGTTTTAGTTATCATAGTGTGTTAGTATAAATTAGAAAGAAAGGGGTTGAGTACTTGAATACAGCATATTTAGATATGATCCAAGGGAAGAACCCTGGTGTAACACCTGTATGGTATATGCGCCAAGCTGGTCGTAGCCAAACGGAGTACCGTAAAATTAAGGAAAAATATACGCTCTTTGAAATTACAAAAGAGCCTGAGTTGTGTGCTCGTGTTACGGAATTACCTGTAAAAGAATACGGTGTGGATGCAGCGATTCTTTATAAGGATATTATGAGTCCTATGGTGGGGATGAATGTAAAGGTAGAACTCAAGGCTGGTGTGGGCCCTGTGTTTAATACACCGATTCGCTCCATGGTTGATGTAGATAAACTAGATGCCTTTGATCCTACAAAGGTAGATTATATTGGAAAGACAATTACATTGTTAACGTCTGGTATGCTCGACGTGCCACTCATTGGTTTCTGCGGAGCGCCGTTTACCATTGCGTCTTACCTTATCGAAGGTGGACCAACAAAGAATTATAATAAGACCCGTGGCATGCTCATCGGTGCGCCTGATGTGTGGAATGCATTGATGACAAAGTTAGCAGATATGTCCATTGAATATTTATCTATGCAAGCCGAAGCCGGTGCGAATGCATTACAAATCTTCGACTCTTGGGTAGGCGCTGTGAATGCGGACCAATATAAACAAGGTATTTATCCTCATATGGAACGCATAATTAAGACTGTGAAGGAGCGATACCCTCATTTACCTATGGCTATGAATGGTGTTGGTACCGATCATCTCGTATCTATTTGGTCTCATTTGCCATTGGATGTAATCGCTCTTGATTGGCGTAGCTCCATCGTTATGGCTAATGAACGAGGCGTAACACAAGCGGTACAAGGTAATCTCGATCCAGCCTACTTATTCGCTGATGAAAAAACATTAGCTCACGAAGTGGATCGTATCTTACTTGATGGTGTTCGTTATGGCCGTCATATCTTTAACTTAGGCCATGGTGTATTCCCAGAGGCGGATCCTAAAAAGCTCCATTGGCTCACAGACTATGTACATGAACGCAGTCGTGAATTATGGGCACAAGAGGGGTAAGCTAGTGAACATCGAGAAAAAAGGATTATTATTCTTATCCTATGGTAGTCCTTCAAGTAAGGATGATTTAGTGCCATATATGACGAGTATTCGTCATGGTCGCGTACCGACCGATGCTGAAGTTGCAAATCTTACCCATCGTTATGATGTCATTGGTCAGTGGTCCAACGTAGAATTACAAACGATGGCAGAGCGTCAATATAATAGACTGCTTACGTTGTTGCCATCCATACCATCGGCCATCGGATATCTTCATATGAAGCCGTCCATTGCTGATGCGGTAGATACATTAGTCAAACAAGGTGTAGAGCATATTATCGCTATCGTAACGGCCCCATTCTTTACGTCTCTTGGTACTGGTGCTTATGAGAAGCAAGTGCAGGCTGCAATTGGTGACTTTCAAGATGTAACCTTTGATGTTATTCGTGCTTGGTGGGATCAACCTTCCTTTGTCGAGTATTGGGTAAAAGCAGTTTCAGATTGCATCAATGACACTAAAGATGTATTTGTTATTTTTAGTGCTCATAGCATACCTCTTATTAATAGTCATAATGCAGACTCTTATGCTTTGGCCTTAGAGGAAAGTGCAAAAGAAATCGCTCAACGTTGCGATTTAGAACAGTGGTCTGTAGCTTGGCAGAGCGCAGCCCCTCATGGGCAATGGTTAGGTCCAACCGTAGCGGAAGCAATTAATCAATCTTTGCATAGTGGTGCGATACATATAGCCTTTGTGCCATTTGGCTTTGTAAGCAATCATGTAGAGGTATTGTACGATAATGATGTAGAGTGTAAAGAACTCGTTGATGCTGGCGGCGCTGTATATATGCGTGCAGAAATGCCGAATTGTGATGAAACATTCTTGCAGGCGATGGCGAGTGCAATAATAGAAAGGATTCATTCGTGAATGTAACAATAGTGGGCGGTGGCTTAACCGGATTGACAGCGGCTTATTATTTAGGCCGTGCAAAGCCGGACTGGACCATCACTCTTTATGAACAAGCACCACGATTTGGTGGAAAAATACAAACACAACGCGTCGATGACTTCGTAGTAGAGCTCGGACCTGATTCTTACTTAGGCCGTAAAACGGAAATGACGGATCTCGTCTATGATCTCGGATTAGGGGACACCCTTGTATCGAATGAAACAGGGCAAGCCTTTGTGTATGACAAAGGTTCTATTCATCCTATTCCAGGGGGATCTATCATGGGCATCCCTACGGAAATGATGCCTTTTGTGAAAGCAACGCTTATTTCTTGGCCTGGCAAATTGCGAGCTGGTTTAGATTACTTTAAAAAGCCATACCAACTAGATAAAAATGGAGATGTATCTATTGGTCATTTCTTTCAATACCATTTAGGTCAAGAAATGATGGATAAACTTATCGAGCCTCTATTGGCGGGGATCTATGGTGGTGACATTTATAAAATTAGCTTGTTATCTACATTCCCTCATTTTATTCAAGTAGAACAAAAATATGGGAACATGGTAAAAGGCATGATGGCTGCTAAGATGGGCCACTCTAAAGCGGGGGTTACTAAAGCGGCTAAAGGTGCCGTAGCTGAAGGCGACGTACCGCGTGCTGGTAAAGGGACTATGACAGACCGTCAATTTGAAAGCCATGAAGCAAAGGCTAGTCAAACTGCATCTACGAATAATAGTTCAAACAGTTCTGGCCATGCCACAAATACTAGTTCACACCGACAAACTAGTAAGGTTCAAGCAGATATGGCGAGCCGAAAGGGGACTGCTGCTCAATCTGGTATGTTCCGCCAGTTAACAGGCGGCCTTGAAAGCGTTATTACTGCTATCGTTGATGCCATGCCTAGTAATGTGCACTTGTATACAGGTACGCTAGTTTCTAATATTCGATATGTTGAAGGTATGTATGCTATCGATGTGGAGAACTCTGGAAACGATGCTTGTGGCTGTCAGTCTCATTCTAAATCTATTAGAACTGCGTCTATTAATGCTGAGAACAGGGTAGAAGCTAGTGATTCTACTACAGATTCAGCTATAGAGGTACTCCTTGATAAAGCTCCTGCTATGGCGGATCATGTGATTATCGCGACACCGCCTGCCACATATACGCAATGGTTTAAGGATGATCCGGGTTTTGATTTCTTGCGCTCCATGGAGCAGTCTAGCTGTGCTATTGCTATTATGGCCTTTGATAAAGCTACCTTTGATGGAGACTTAAAAGGCTCGGGCCTCTTGATTACACGCAACACAGATACGCCTCTTACAGCGTGTACTATTCTTAATCAAAAATGGCCTCAAACAACGCCTGATGATAAAATCGTATTGCGCGTCTTTATTGGAAAACCTGGCAATGATGTAGTAGAGCATCTCAATGATAAGGAACTTTCAGAGTTAGCGGTAAAAGAAATTCAACGCATTATGAATTTTGCAGCACAACCTGAATGGGTGCGCATCAATCGTCTCATTCACTGCATGCCGCAATATAATGTGGGCCATCGAGCAGGTATTACAGCAGTGCGTGAACATGTGGCAAAACACTATCCAAATTTACATCTCATTGGTACACCATTTGATGGCATCGGTATTCCTGATGGTGTGAAGCAAGCGAAAGAATTAGTACAGTCTATTGTGGATAGTAATGAAAGTTAATATTAATAAATAATTATAAGAAAAGACTCCATATGCTATAATAGTATATGGAGTCTTTTCGATTCTTAAAGTAATAGATATATATCCTTTTAATATAATCACTATAGATAGGAGTGATCACAATGGGAAAAGCAATCCCTACAGTAGAAGGTTGGCATAGCCAACACATGGTCTTTTCCATGGATTTCAGTGCATGGAACTGCTTTACAGCTGAAGAAAAAGCAGAAGCACGCAACGAATTAAAAGCATTTTTAGCGGATCTTGAAGCTAAACATCAAGCTAAAGAAGGTAGCTATGCATTCTATGATTGTAATGGCGCAAAAGGGGACTTAATCCTATGGATTCTTGGTCCCTCCCTTGAATACTTGGCGCAAGTAGAACGTAAATTCCGTCGCCTTGCGATTGCAAGCGTATTAGTTCAAACATATTCCTATACATCTGTAACAGAAGTAAGTGCGTACGTTAAAGCTAAACTCGATACAGAAGAAGTTAACCAAAAACTATACCCTCATGTACCTCGTGACAAATACATCTGCTTCTATAACATGAGCAAAAAACGTGAAGGTGATGACAACTGGTTCATGCTACCACCACAAGAACGAGGCATGTTGATGAAATCTCACGGTGAACTTGGTAAAACATACTTAGACGTTTTATCCGAATTTACAACAGGTGGCTGTGGCCTAGACGACTGGGAATGGGGCATTACAATTTTCAGTAATGACGACATCCAATTCAAAAAAATCGTATATGATATGCGCTTTGAAGTAGCCAGTGCAAAATACGGCATCTTCAGCGACTTCTACGTTGGTACCATCATCGACGATGCACTACTAGAAGAAATCTTTGGATAATAAAAGAGCCTGCTCCAGCAGGCTCTTTTATTATTTAATTCATATATATAGATAAATAACTGCTTATTGTATCGTATATTTGTTCAGATTATAATACTATTAAGGTAGTCAGCGAGGTTGGGTCTCTCTTCGTTATAGAAGGGGGTGAGCTTATGAGTGACTTTGAACTTATTACAGTTATCATTGGAATGTTGACATTAGTCGTTTCCTTTGGTGCACTTATAGCGCTTATTTGCCTCACAAAAAGCAAATAGCCCTCCGTTACCAAGTGTAATTAGCTAAACAGAAAGGCCATTTCCTATATGTTTTGTTTTTGAGATGCGCCTGACGTTCCTACTCGTCTGACTATCTATTTATATTATAGAGATAAAGATATATATCGTCAAATTAGAATGAATGGACTGCAGAGCAGTCCATTTTTCTTCCCTTAATATGAAGGCTATAATTTTGAACAGAAAATTTGCTGTACGCACTGTACTTGTACTGCGTAAAATATAATTCACTATGTTTGAGTAGCTTATCCATAACTATATTTTCATAAAAGAAAACCCCGTATCGATCCGACTTACGAGGTCAAGGCCCTAGGCCGTAGACCTGATAAGTATGGAGGAGAGATGCGGGGTTTCTTTTATCACTTAGTTTAGAAAAGTGAATTATATTTTGTTGTACTGTGGAGTGAACGTAAATTTTCTGTTTCCAGAAAATTATACGTTCATGTTTGCGCTTTTACGCACATAGAACCAGTAGCACACAGCTACTGTTACCAGGTTGAACACAAGTAATGCAACGAAAGCTGGGTAGATACTACCGAATGTAGTATATGTGAAACCGAAGATTTTAGGTGTAATGAAGGCACCGTATGCAGCTACGGCAGCAACGAAACCTGTAATTAAAGAGGAAAGCAATGGATTGCCAAATACGTGAGGAATCATACGGAATGTAGCACCAGTTGCGAAGCCACAGCATACGAATGTCAACACGGACATAGCAAAGAAGAATGGGAAGTTGTGCATATCTACGCCAACTGCAATTAGCGCTGTTGTTGCACATAGACCGAGAAGGCTTACAAAGGTAACTTTTGTACCGCTATTGATCTTATCTGCTAACCAACCGCCTACAGGACGAAGGGCACCTGATACAAGAGGACCAACAAATGCGATAGACGCAAATGGAACTTCAGGGAATTCTTTACCTACTAATAAGCCAAGTGCTGCCGCATAACCAGAGAAAGCACCGAAGGAACAAGTGTATAGCAATGTAAGTGCCCAAGTGTGTTTGTTCCCAAAGATTTGTACAAGATTTTTAGGATTTGGTTTTTCTAGTGGTAAGTTATCCATGAAACGTGTCATAAGTGCAAGGATAACAACAAGTGGTACAATCCACATGAAAGCCGCATTGGCAAGGTATACTGCGTTACCTTTGATGATAGCTGGTGTTACACCAAATACGCTACCTAATGCAGCAGAACCCATAGCGAATGGAGCCAAGAAGTAGATTACAGAAATACCAAGGTTACCAACGCCGCCGTTGATACCAAGAGCAGTACCTTTTTCGGATTTAGGGAAGAAGTTGCCAATGTACGCCATGGAGGACGAGAAGTTGCCACCCGCTAAACCGATGAGGGCAGTTAAGATCATGAATGTCGTATAAGAAGTTGTTGTATCTTGAACGGCAAAGCCGAGCCATACAACAGGAACTAATAGAATAAGTGTGGAAATAAATGTCCAGTTTTTACCACCGATTAAGGCTGGCATGTAGGTATATACAAAACGTAATGTAGCACCTACAAGACCTGGTAATGCGGCTAATGTAAATAATTGATCGGTTGTGAAATTAAAGCCTGCGCCGTTGAGTTGCGCTGCAATGGTTGCCCACAAGTACCATACACAGAATGAAAGGGTTAATGCGATTGTGGATATAACCAAGTTTTGTTTAGCAATTTTTTTACCAAACTTTTCCCAAAATTCTGGATTTTCTGGTTGCCAATTAGCCACAATTTCGCTACGGCTTGCCCCTACTTGAGGCATTTTTAGTTCGCTCATTTTGAACTTCTCCTTACTGAAAAACTATACATGCAATGAAGACATGGAGGATACACTTATCAGTCAATGTATATGAATATTGCAATCTATAGAATTTCTATAGAAAGTATTCGAATTACTTAGAGAACTGAGTTATAATTATTGTATCAACAAAATTTGCAATGTCTTATATCACAAATATATTATATATTGTAAAAATTTTTGTGAATGTGACATAAAACACACATATTCTGAAATTAATAAGTTATAATAATCATATATATACAAAAAAGTATATAATACATGTACTTTTACTATAAATAGATTAGTATAACTAATGGATTTTATTTTAAAAGTACAATGGAGTGGTGAAGGTATGGATGAAAATTTAATTAACCAATTACTTGCTTTGCCGGGCGAGGAACTCCATCTTAAAAAAGGTGATTTTCTCTTCCACGAGGGGGACAAGGCAGAACACTTTTACGTAGTGTTAAAAGGTAGAATGAGCATTAAGAAATTCGAATCTAGTGGGCACATTTTTGCGTTGCGTCTAGTAGGACCGAATAATGTAATTGGTGAGGTTCCGTTGTATGAGGAGAACACAAAAACATACGTGTTCAACGCCATCGCTCGGGAGGATTGCACTGTTTATTCCATTCGCTATGATTTGTTAGAATCAGCTATTGCAAAAGATCATTCATTGGCTATTGCGATGATGAAAATCTATACATTACATATGCGGCGTCAACAGGCAAAATACCGAGACTTGCTGTTATACGGCAAGAAGGGAGCATTTTATTCTACCTTGTTGCGCTTAGCCAATAGTTATGGTGTGAAGCGCGAGGATGGTATCTTTATCGATATCGCCCTAACAAATCAAGAGTTGGCTGAATTTGCTGCCACATCAAGAGAAAGTTTAAATCGCATGCTAAGTGAGTTGCGTAAGTTGGGCTATGTAGCCTATGACAAACACCATCTAGTAATCTGTGATTTTGACGCTTTAATCGGATTGCTTGACTTAGAGGTTGATAATATAGACCCTAATATTAGTAATATCGAATAATAGGATTTTCTCCCTTGTGTTAGCTCAGCTAGCATAAGGGATTTTTTTGTAGTTTTGAAGGAGGACACGAGATGAGCTTGTTGTCTCAAAAGTTTAAGTTTCTTCGCAAGAAGAACGTATCTCCAAGCGGCCATCAAATAACTGAAGATGGCGGTCGCGAGTGGGAAAATTTTTATCGTGATCGTTGGTCTTACGATAAAGTTGTCCGCACAACGCATGGCGTAAACTGTACTGGTTCTTGTAGCTGGAATATCTACGTTAAGAATGGTGTTGTAGCGTGGGAAAATCAGGCTACTGATTACCCTGAAACACCAGATGATATGCCGGATTACGAACCACGTGGATGCCCTCGTGGTGCAACATTCTCTTGGTATCTCTATAGCCCATTGCGCGTAAAATATCCATATGTGCGCGGCGAATTGGCTGAGCTTTGGAGAGAAGCTAAAAAACATGCTAAGAACCCAATTGAAGCTTGGAAATCTATCGTAGAAGATCCTGAAAAAGCGAAGAAATACAAATCTGCCCGTGGTATGGGTGGCTTTGTGCGCTCCACATGGGATGAAGCGACAGAAATTACTGCCGCATCCTTATTATATACTGCAAAAACATACGGCCCTGACCGCAACGCAGGCTTCTCTGTAATTCCAGCGATGTCCATGTTGTCCTATGCAGCAGGTGCTCGTTTCCTTAACTTAATGGGTGGTACACCATTGTCCTTCTATGACTGGTATGCCGATTTACCACCTTCTAGCCCTCAAGTTTGGGGTGAACAAACTGATACTCCTGAATCTGGTGACTGGTATAATGCTGGTTACATCATGACTTGGGGTTCTAACGTACCGTTGACTCGTACGCCAGATGCTCACTTCTTAACAGAGGTACGCTACAAAGGTACTAAAGTTGTATCCGTATCCCCTGACTATGCGGAATCCACAACTTCTTCTGATGCTTGGCTCAATGTGAAAGCCGGTACTGATGCGGCTCTTGCTATGGCAATGGGCCACGTAATCTTAAAAGAATACTACATCGACAAGGAAACTCCATACTTCAAAGAGTATGCTAAAGAGTTTACAGATATGCCATTCCTTGTACGCGTTGAAGAAATCAACGGCGCAGTACAACCAGGCCGCTTCTTGAATGCTAAGGACTTGGGTCGCCAAGAGGAAGGCTCTGACTTCCAAATGGTATTGATCGATGATACAACTAATGAAATCGTTGTTCCTAATGGTACAATGGGAGATCGTCACACAAACCCTGAAAAATGGAACTTACGCCTTGAAAACCGCGATACAGGGGCTAAAATCGACCCTCGCTTATCCGTGTTTGATCAACGCGAAGAAGTGACTGTTGTTAAGTTGCCATACTTTGGTGATGAAGAACACGAAGGCGTTATTGAACGTGCTATTCCTACCATTACGGTACAAACTGCAGATGGTCCTGTAAAAGTAACTACCGTATATGACCTCATTCTTGCTAACTATGGTATCGACCGTGGTATCGGCGGTGAAGTGGCTAAAGCTTACACTGATGACACTCCATACACACCTACATGGCAAGAAAAAATTACTGGCGTAAAAGCAGAAATCGCTATTGCTACAGCTCGTGAATTTGCAGACAATGCAGAAAAAACTAAAGGGCGCTCCATGATTATCATGGGTGGCGGTATCAACCACTGGTATCATGCGGATATTATTTACCGTACAATATTAAACCTTATCATGTTCTGTGGTACAGAAGGTGTTAACGGTGGTGGCTGGGCTCACTACGTAGGTCAAGAAAAACTTCGTCCTATTGAAGGTTGGGGCGGTATCATGACTGCTAACGACTGGAGTAAAGCTCCTCGTTTGCAAAATAGTACATCTTGGTTCTATTTTGCTACAGAACAATATCGTTCTGATTGCATCGACTTGGCAGACCGCGTATCTAAATTAGCTAAGCCTCGTTATCGTCACCCTGGTGATTATAACGTATTAGCGGCTCGTTTAGGTTGGTTACCATCGTATCCTACATTCAATAAAGGCAGCCAAGAATTGATTAACGATGCTCGTGCAGCTGGTGCTGGTACAGAAGCAGAAATTAACCAATATGTGGCGCAAGCTTTGAAAAATAAAGAATTACAATTCTGTGTAGAAGATCCAGCAGCTAAAGAAAATCACCCACGCAACTTGTTTGTATGGCGTGCAAACCTTATCGGTTCTTCTTCTAAGGGCCACGAATACTTCTTGAAGCATTTATTAGGCACCAAAAATGCAGTATTAGAAGATGATGACGCAGCTACACGTCCAGAAGAAATCAAATGGCGTGAAGCTGATGGGGCAGGTAAACTCGATCTTCTCATCGACATCGATTTCCGCATGGCATCTACAGGCTTGTACTCTGATATCGTATTCCCTGCAGCTACATGGTATGAAAAAGAAGACTTGTCTTCTACTGATATGCATCCATATGTACATGTATTCCAAGCAGCTGTTGATTGCGCATGGGAAACTAAATCTGACTGGGATACATTCCGTACCCTTGCAGAAACAGTTTCTCGCGTAGCAAAAGAGTCTGGCTTCACAGAATACGAAGATATCGTAGCAATGCCTCTTGGTCATGACAGTCCTGGTGAAGTGGCTCAACCAGAAGGTAAAGTCCTCGATTGGAGCAAAGGTGAATGTGAACCAATTCCTGGTAAAACAATGCCTAACCTCGTTCATGTAAAACGTGATTATAGCCAAATCTTTGAGAAATACATTGCTTTGGGACCTAATATCGAAAATAAAATGGGTGCTCATGGCTTGGCGTGGGATGTATCTGACGAATATCAAACATTGTATGCACAAAATGGTACTATCGATAATCCAGACTTTATTTCTCATGGTCGCCCAAGCATTTACGAATGTAAAGAAGCTTGTAATGCGGTATTAACATTATCTTCTTGTACAAATGGTAAATTGGCTGTTCGCTCTTGGAAAGCGATGGAAGAAAAAACAGGTCTTTCTGGTCTTGAAAAGAACGCAAAAGGTCGCGAACAAGAAAAAATTACCTTTGATGACATGGTTCGCCAACCACGCTTCATCATTAGCTCTGTAACAAGTACTGGTAAGAACGATAAAAACCGTCGTTATTCTCCATTTACTACATCTACAGAGGATAAAGTACCATTCCGTACTGTAACGGGTCGTCAATCCTTCTATTGTGATCATGAAATGATGCGCGATTACGGTGAAGCTATGGCGTTGTATAAACCTGTATTGTCCTACAAACCAGTACAAGGTGACTACAAACAAGAGGGCATTCCAGAAATTACATTGAAATACTTAACTCCACATAATAAGTGGGCTACACATAGTATGTACTTCGATAGCCAACAAATGTTGACATTGTTCCGTGGTGGTCAAACTATTTGGCTCAACGAAGATGATGCAGCAGAAATCGGTGTTAAAGATAATGACTGGGTAGAAGCTTTCAATAAAAATGGTGTTGTGGCAGCTCGTGCAGTTGTATCTCCACGTATTCCTCGTGGCATTTCCTATATGCATCACGCTCAAGATCGTCACATCAACGTTCCTGGTACGCAAGTTAAGAAAGACCGTCGCGGTGGTACACACAATGCACCAACTCATATTTACATGAAACCGACACATATGATTGGCGGTTATGGTCAATTGAGCTATGGCTTTAACTACTATGGCCCAACTGGTAACCAACGTGATATGACAATTGTGGCTCGTAAGTTGAAGGAGGTGGATTGGCTTGAAGATTAAAGCTCAAGTATCCATGGTCCTAAATTTGGATAAGTGTTTAGGCTGTCATACATGCTCTATCACTTGTAAAAATACATGGACGAACCGCGAAGGCGCGGAATATATGTACTTTAATAACGTGGAAACTCGCCCAGGTGTAGGCTATCCACGTAATTGGGAAGACCAAGAAAAATGGAAGGGTGGCTGGACGCTAGATAACTCCGGTAAATTAGCTCTTTCTACAGGTTCTAAAACAAATCGTTTGATGAAATTATTCTTCCATCCTGAACAACCAGAGTTGAAGGATTATTTCGAACCTTGGACTTACGACTATGAAACATTGATTCATGGCGGTCGTAAAAATAACCAACCAGTTGCTCGTCCTCGTTCTCTTGTAACGAAACAAAAAATGGAAGTGACTTGGGGCCCTAACTGGGATGACGATTTGGCTGGTGGTCAACATGCTCGCTCTGATGTGAACTTAACTAAGATGGGTCAAGATATCGTATTTGATTATGAAGAAGTATTCATGCGCTACTTGCCACGTCTTTGTAACCACTGTTTGAACCCTGCATGCGTAGCTGCATGTCCATCTGGCGCGATTTATAAACGCGATGAAGATGGTGTAGTTCTTGTATCTCAAGATGTATGCCGCGGTTGGAGACATTGTGTTCCATCTTGCCCATACAAAAAAATCTTCTATAACTGGGAAACTAATAAAGCTGAAAAATGCGTATTCTGTTACCCACGTTTGGAAAATGGTTTGCCTCAAATCTGCGCTGAAACATGCGTAGGTCGTATGCGCTATGTTGGTGTCGTATTCTACGACATGGACAAAGTGGAAGAAATGGCAGCTACGAAAAATGAACAAGACATTTACGAAAATACAGTTGAGTTAATCTTAGACCCTCATGATCCTGAGGTTATTAAAGCGGCTCGTGAGGAAGGTATCTCCGAAGCTTGGATTAAAGCAGCTCAAAAATCTCCTGTGTACAAACTTGTAAAAGAATGGGGCGTGGCATTGCCATTGCATCCTGAGTATCGTACGTTACCAATGGTATGGTATGTACCACCACTCAGCCCAATCTTGCAACGTGTAACATCTGATGTATACTTGCCAGATGCACACGAAATGCGCGTACCTGTACAATACCTTGCTAACTTGTTTACCGCAGGTAATACAGAAATCTTAGCTCGTACATTGCAACGTGTTCTCGACATGCGTGAATACATGCGCCGTCGTGAAACAGGTGACGGTCCTATTGAACACAAAGTTGATTTAACAGAAGACCAAATGTACGGTATGTACAAATTGTTGGCATTGTCTAAATACAACGATCGCTTTGTTATTCCATCTGATGTTAAAGTATCTCGCGAAGGTCGCCTAGAAATGCAACAAAATCGCGGCTTTGCTTGCCCGACAGGGGGATGTCAATAATGAAGGATGCTCAGAAAATCGCTCTTATTGCGTCATTTCTTCTACGCTATCCTGATGAACAATGGTATAACGAACTACCTGAATGGAGAGAGGACGCCCAATCCGTTGGGCATCCTCAGCTTCGCCAAGGTTTATTAGAATTCTTCGACTATGTAGAGGATGCTAATAAAAAAGAATTCGAAGACCAGTATGTTCGTACCTTTGATTTTAGTCAAAATACAACGATGTACTTATCGACTTATGAATTGCAAGGTACAGGGGAACAAGCAGAAGAACTCGTTAAATTTAAAGCGTTCTTCCTTGAAAACGACTATGATTTGCCAAAAGAAATGCCAGACTATATTCCGGCACTTCTTGAATTATGTGCCGTTATCGATGAAGAAAAAGCAAAAGAAATTTACGACTATTGTAAGCCAAAATTGGAATACATTAGAGAACGCTTCATTGAGGCTAAATTGCCTTATGCATTCTTGTTTGATATTATCTTGTCTGTTGCAAATGGATTGGAGGACGGTGCACGATGAATCTATTCCTTTGGGGCGCTTTGCCTTACATCGCTTTCACCTTCTTAATCGTAGGTACTTTGGTTCGTTTCTTCTACTTTGAAAGAAACTGGACTACAAAATCGAGTGAATTTTTAGAGAAAAAACAATTGCGCATTGCCAATCCATTGTTCCACTTTGGCTTGCTTTGCGTTATCGGTGGTCACGTAGTAGGTGTGTTAATCCCTAAAACTTGGACTGCTGCAATCGGTATTAATGACCATATGTACCATGAAGGTGCGTTATACATGGGTGCTGTAGCTGGTATTATCTTTATCGTAGGCTTCTTGCTTTTGATGAAACGCCGTTTTACTGTGCCTGCTATGAAAGTTAACACATCTGGTCTTGATAAATGGTTATATTTGTTCTTAACATTAGCCATTTTCAGTGGTATGGCTGGTACATTGCTTAATGCATCTGGTTTCTTTGATTACCGCGTATCTATCGGTCCTTGGTTCCGTAGCTTATTATCCTTTATGCCTGATCCATCCTTGATGGAAGGTGTACCATTCATGTTTAAATTCCATATGTTAGCTTGGATGGTGGTAGCTATTATCTTCCCATTCAGCCGTTTGGTACACTGCTTGAGTGTTCCACTCAACTACTTAACACGTCCGTTCATTGTATATCGTAAACGAGACGAAAAATAATTAGGATGATGATTGATTTGTATACCCTTCATGATATAACAAATTAATCGTAGCCCCTTGTAATAGTGAAAGCTGATGCTCACTACTACAAGGGGCTTTTTGTATAATTTTGATACTATATAATTCGCTATTTAGAATTATTCTTATAATAAATACTAACTATCGAATATAAGTAATTTTCAAAATTCGATTTAAATGATAAACTATATCGTATAGATTAATTTTTAGATGATGTTTTTGAGAGGTATATGATGGATCAAGTTACAACAAAACAGCAAAAAAGTATTTACCATATCTTTATATGGATTGCTGTATTATCCTTAATTATGATTGGTTTATTAGAGTGGGGTTACATCGCAGGCGGTCGTGCTTTTGGTAACTACAAAGTTTATACTGGTCTTGTGCCATGGTGTACGTGGATTGTTATGACCTATTTAGCAACTCGCCCTAAATGGTTTACAAGCCGCTATAATTTAGGTGATATGTATAAGGTACATCGTGCATTAGGTATAGCAACTGTGGCTGTTATTGCATTCCATTTATACCTCTATTTCGGTAAAGCGGCTAAATCTATCCTCGGTTGGTGGGGTGGCTATGTAGCCCTCACTTCTTTTGGTATTGCTACAATTTCTGGTCTTGCATTCTTAACACCAAAGTTGAGAAAGGTAACTGCATCTGGTCGAACAACAGGTATTTGGCTTCACCGCTTAAATCTTGTAGCATTAGTTGCTGCAGATATTCATATCCATGGCTTTACGCGAATTTCCAAAATGGTACCATTCCTTCAAGTGTTTGATATCATTACATATGGTCTTGTGATTTATTGCATCTACTTGATGTTTAAAAAGAAATAATATGAATTGCTAAAGTCCCTTCTGTATAGTACAGAAGGGACTTTTTTAGTTATATTTTTATTTTCCAAGAAATAAAATATTCTATATTATCAGTTTTATGCATAATTGATTATGAGATTGATATACATTCTCTCTTTACTGGTCTGATGAAAATTGCTATTATCTGTATGTTAAATATGATAATGATAATTATAGTCATATAATTCATTATTTATTCATTTTTTATTAATCATTATTTATTGTGTGAGGTTTATTATGATTAAACGTAAAATGACCAGTGCTTTTGCAGTGGTAGCCATGATGGGTGTGGCTACAGCGTTTGCTGTTAATCCATTTTCCGATGTTCCGTCCGATAGCTGGGCATACCAAGCAGTAGATCAATTGGCTACAGCTGGTATTATCAATGGTTATCCTGATGGTACTTTTAAAGGCCAAAATAACATTACTCGTTACGAAATGGCTCAAATGATTGCGAAAGGCATGGCTAATCAAGATCGTGCTAATGCAGAACAACAAGCTATGTTGAACCGCTTGGCCGATGAGTTTTCCAATGAATTGAATACACTTGGTGTGCGTGTAGCTAAATTGGAAGACCGCGTAGGCAATGTAAAGGTTACTGGTGATGCTCGTATTAACTACATCGGTAGAGAGGGGATCGATGGTTATGATTACGAAGATAAACTTACAGCCCGTGTACGTTTAGGCCTAGATGCAAAGGTTAATAAAAATACATCTGTAAAAGCTCGTATTACAACAGGCTCTATTGAACTAGGTGATAGTTCTAAAGATGCTCAAGCTAATTGGGATTTAGCATATGTAGAGCATAAATTCGGTAAAAATGTTGTAGTTGATGCTGGTCGTTATACCCAAAAATTTGGTGGTGGCTTGATTTATAGCTCTAACTTTGATGGTGTAGGCGCTACAGCGAAGCTAGGTGATAAAGTTACATTAAATGGTGCATATGGTTATATGACAGCAGGCCGTTTTGCTAAGACTAGCAGAGAAGATAACGGTGATGTAGGTCTTATTAATGCCCATGTAGCTGTTAATGATCACTTTAGCTTTGGCGGTATGTTTGCTCATGTAGGTACAACAAATGTACGTATGGGTAATGGCAAGAAAAATAACGAATTCGATAATGTATATGGCTTTAATGCTAAATATAATGTTGGTAAATTCGGTATTGATGGCGAGTGGGTAAAAGTATCTGGCTTGAGTGATTCCGATGTTTGGAACGTAGGCGTTAAATGGGGCGATTATAAAATTAACAAGAAGAACTCTTGGGTTATCCGCTTAGATTACTTTGATCAAGCCAAAAATGCACCTGTATTTAAAACGCAAAAATATGAATCTAATGATTTATTGAAGAAAACACGTTATGAAGGTTATAAAGCATGGCAATTAGGTGCATCTTACGCACCAGAGAAAAATATTGGTATTAATGCATACTATGGCTTCCATGCGAAAACACAAGATGGTAACCGTGTAAATGATTTCTACCGTGCAGACCTCAACTTCAAATTCTAGTTCTAATTCTAATTTTAGGATGGATCTGGATTTAATAACTAATTAGTTTTAAGTTCTAAGTAGAATGCTATGTGGATTGAAATTGTTAGCATGCTACATTAGGCCAACTAGATATATACTGGTAGTTTGTATAAGAAATAGTGAGGTTTATATGGCAGAAGTAGTAAAAAAACAGTTTAAGAGTAAATACCATATTTTAATATGGATTGCGGTTTTATCCCTAATATTTATGGGAATGGTAGAATATGGTTATGTAACAGGAGGTAGATCATTTGGTAACTGGAAGGTTCACTTAGGTCTTATTCCTTATGTTGCATGGCTTGTATTAACATATATTGCAACAAGACCAAAATGGTTTATCAAACGATATAATCCAAAAGAAATGTTTGAAGTTCATCGCATCGTAGGTATCGTTAGTGTTGTTCTTGTATGTGCACATTGGTATGTATACTTCTTGAAAGCATTGAAGTCTTTCTTAGGATTCTGGGGCGGTTATATCTCCCTTGGAGCCATGTTTATTGCTCTTATCTTTGCCGTATTGTACTTAACGCCTTGGGTAGGCAATATGGCAAAATCTGTATCTCGTAAAAAAGCAATCTGGATTCATCGTTTGAACCTTATTGCTATCATTGCAGCAAATATTCATGTTCATGGTTTTGGACGTTTGTCTAAAATGGTACCATTCTTACCTGTATTTGATGTAGTGACGTATGCACTTGTTATTTACTACATCTATTGGATGTTCAAACAAAAATAAATGATGTATACGTACTTTTATTCTTATAAAAGTCGTATAATCATAGAACTAAAAAGAGACCATCTCTACCCTTTATATGTGGAAGAGATGGTCTTTTTTTATTCTTTACGATACAATAGGAGTATACGTATATACTTTACGGATTTGTGTAAGTATATGCTGTTTGTTATTGTGAGGGTTAGGGTAAATTAGTATTATAAACATTTATTATGTTTTAGCTTATTTTTAGACATTATTAATATGTATATATTACCTTTCTAGATAATCTCAAATAAGAAAGAAGGTCACTATGGATTCTTCTTGGAAACGAATTATATACCTAATCTGTACCATACAGGTTGGTGGCGGTATAACCATTATAGGGGTGGTTTCGTTTATTCCTTTGTTTTTGGCTGAGCTGGGACTTCATGATCAAGGACAGGCGGCTATGTGGGCAGGGATTGTATCTGGGGTTACACCTTTAATGGTAGCACTTAGTGCACCTTATTGGTCTCGTAAGGCAAATCAATGGGGCCCTCGTAAGGTGATGATGCTCATATTGTTTATTCTGATGATTACTGTTGGAGCTTGTGCTTTTACACAGACGCCAATGCAATTATTGATTCTACGTATTTTGCAAGGTGTTGTGGGTGGTTATGTGCCGATAGGATTAGCTATTATTGTCCTTATAACACCTGAGAATAAAGTGCCTTGGGCAATGGGCTTATACCAAGCGTCTATGGTTATGGGCCTTGTCTTTGGACCGCTCATGGGTGGCCTTGTGGCCGACTTCTTAGGTTATCGTGCACCATTTTTGGTATTTTCTGTATTGACTGGGATTTGTATGTTAGGGATTTATTTCTTAATGCCCAATTTACAGTTCAAACATAAGGTGGATGAAAGTGTATCAGAAATTTCGCTGATTAAATATTTTTTATCTATACCTCGTGTACGTCTCCTTGTAGGAATGCTATTCTTGTGTAATTTTGGTATTACAGGTATAGGTCCTATTTTACCGTTATATATTAAGCACTATATGCATATGACTGACGAGTTTGTGGCGACTATTGTTGGTATTATTATCTTCGGTGCTGGTGTATTCAGTGCCTTAGCATCCATTTCAATCGGTAAGGTAACACAACGATTGACCATGCCTTGTATTATCTTTACTGCTACATGGGCAGTGGGCTCCTTATTTATTTTGCAATACTTAATGCCTAGTATATGGGGACTAGGCATATTCCGTGCTATAGCCGGATTCTTTATGGGCTTTATTACGCCAATTGCAAATACGCTGATATCCAAGGCTGTCCCTATTGAGCGACGCGGCATTGTCTTTGGCGCCGTATCTAGTGTAGCCATGATGGGTAATGTATTAGGCCCTGTTATTAGTGGTATTATTGCGCGTGCCTTTGGATATGGTGCTGTGTTCTGGTCTACGGCAGCGATATTCTTTGTGGCGTCTTGGTTTGTATACCGTAATTTAGTTATGTCTCGTGAAAGCAGTTCATCATAGTGAAGATGCTTTCAATAAAATATAATAGTTGTAGTTGTAGTTGTAGTTGTAGTTGTAGTTGTAGTTGTAGTTGTAGAAAAATATTATGTGAGTAGCAAATACCAATGAGAGGGGTTGGTGTATGTTGTGTAGTGGGCTAGTAGATAGAGTAAGGCTACTAATTATAAGAGAGATGAGAGTGTATCGTTATGTTGTTGAAACAATTAGAGTATTTTGTGTGTGTAGTTGATAATAATAGTTTTACTCAAGCTGCGACAGAGCAGTATGTGTCTCAATCTGCTATTTCACAACAAATTAAAGCCCTTGAAACGAGTTTAGGCGTGGAGCTGATGGTACGAGAAAAACGAAGCTTTCACCTAACACCAGCGGGGCAATATTTATATCGATCTGGTAAAAAATTACTAGAACGCTTTCACGCTATTAAGGTAGAAACAACCCGCATTGGTACAGATGCACGTGTTAGCTTACGAATTGGCTATTTAAATCGCTATAGTGGGATGGCTATGCAGCAAACGGTCATTCGCATGGCTAAACGCTATAAAAACCTAGATATCCGCATGTATAGTGGCAGCCATGAGGAACTATATGGCATGTTAGATGATCGTCGTGTGGATGTAATATTTAATGATCAGTGGCAGATTTTATCTGATGATTATGAAAGTTATTTGATTGATAAGGCGATCACCATAATTGAGGTGCCACAAGGTTATACAAAGGAAGGTAGCGTCGAAATTAAAACTATTGATGACTTACCACTTATCTTAGTTTGTCGCGGTAAGTATACGCTAGCTGAGGAAGAACATTATCGTAAGGCAATAGGTTATGCCGGTGCCTTTGCATATGCTCGTACATTAGAGGAGGCGCGCTATTTAGTAGCAGGTCAACAAGGACTATTGCTGCTTGATCGTTTTAAATATTTAACCGACTCCATGCCAGGTATTGAGCGCAAGGTATTAACTAACCATGGTAAATCGATGGAGCGCAATTACTACTTTGTATCGCAACAAAATCAAAATAACACCTATGTAGAAGCCTTTAGAGAAATGTTTAAACAAGTTTTAGCAGAGTTTTAACGTATCAAAGACGGATTATGGAAAATAAATTTAATCGTCATATAACAAATAAACAATTACAATATAAAAGCCGTTAGCATATGCTAACGGCTTTGTTGTTTAAGGATTATACTATTGGAGATATTTTGATTAAATATATTCTAAAAGCATTGTAACCCCATCGATGAACAATTTTATACCATAAATGACGAGGACAGCGCCACAGAAGCGGTTGATCCAAGCCATATGGGTGATTTTGATTTTTTTTGCTAACAGATGCATGGTAGCGGCTAAGGATCCAAACCAAATTGGTGTCATAACTAAAAAACCGCCAAAGAAGTGGTAAATGTTCTCTTCTGGGATATTAGCTTGAAAAGCACCGAGCATCATAGTTGCATCAAGTACTGCTTGAGGATTGCCCCAAGATACAGCGATAGCAGATATGATAATCTTACGAATAGGGATATGCGTGTTAACATTGCGCATATCTGGTTCAGTTCTGAATATATTAAAGCCCATGTATACAATCAGTAGGCCCCCAAAAAGGAGTACGATAAGCTTTGTAAGCGGCCACATTTCAAGAATGGCGCCGATGCCAAAGAAGGCTGCCGTACTGAGGCTCATATCAAATAGTGCCAATATGATAAGGGTCAATATGATACGACGTATAGGCTGTACCAATGCTGTGTTGATGATGAAGAGGTTTTGCATGCCAACAGGGGCAAATGTTGCGAGACCGACAAGAAGTCCTTGTAAGAAGTACATGTTAACCCTCCTAACTATAGTATGATAAAGTACTAATAAGGTGAATAGTAGCACGAAACCCCTCCATTACTGGAGGGGTTATTACTATTCTAACTATATACAATTATATCATATTAAAATAGGTATGTATATTTCTTACCATAAACCAATCATATGTTGTGTAGCTAGGCTGACTGCTGTGATGGCAATCCAGCAACAAGCACCCAATGCAAGGGCAGAACCACCGGATTTTATCAATTTTACGATATTAGTATTAAGTCCGATAGCAACCATGGCCATTGTAATAAAGTATTTGGAAATAGTTTTGAATACACTCAAGAATTGAATATCTACATTCGCATAGGATAATACTGTTGTAATAAGAGAACAAATCACAAAGTATAAAACAAATTTAGGGAAGATTTTAGCGATGCTAACACTGCTACCATCAGCTTGAGCAGCACTTTGTTTTGCTTTATATACTTGGTAACTTGCTAAACCTAAACAAATAGGAATAATTGCAAGGGTACGTGTTAATTTAACGATTGTCGCATATTCTAGTACTTGTGTACCAGTACCTTTCATACTATCCCATACGGCAGCTGTAGCTGTTACCGAGGATGTATCGTTTACGGCGGTACCAGCAAATAGACCAAAGCCCATATTGGAAAGACCAATAGCATCACCAAATGGAGGGAATACAAAAGCTGCTACTACATTGAAGAAGAATACAACGGAGATTGCTTGGGCAATATCTTGATCCTCTGCCTTGATGACTGGTGCAGCTGCAGCGATAGCAGAACCACCACAAATGGAGGAACCTACGCCGATAAGTACGGCTGTATTAGAGTCGATATGAGTGAGTCGATAGATAACATAGGACACGATTAAGGATGTAGCGATAGTTGAAATGATGACAGGTAATGAAATCCAACCTACATGTAAAATCTGTGTAATATTTAAGCCAAAGCCCAATAAAATAACGGCCCATTGTAAAATCTTTTTGGATGTAAATCCAATGCCGGCACCAGTTTTTTCGCGTTTCCAAGATGTGAATATAGAGCCAATAATTATACCTAAGATGATAGCAAAGATTGGGCTACCGATTAGATGAAACTCTAGGCCTAATAGCCAACAAGGAATAGCGAGGACTGCACAGAGCAGAATGCCTGGCAACGTTTTTTGATTGATACCCATAATAAAAATCTCCTTACTGTACATACAGTTCACGCCATATGTGGTATCATGTGGCGTTTCTCTTCTATAGTTTTAATAATACCACATTGGGGGAATTATAATCTACTAGTAATGTAAGAAATATACAGTATATTCATTTTTATAAATATATAAGAACGAAGAGTATAATAAATGAATATTAATTATAAATATTGAATTAATACGATTTTTGTGGATTTCTTATGAAGGATATAGGTTATAATAAATATTTATATGTGATGAAAATCTCTTGTTTTTCATTGAATATATTGTATATAATGAATAGAATCTATTTTATAGATAGAAATGTAAATGAGGTACCTTATGATTGATATTAAACAAATAATTGAAACCAATAAAGAGTATGTGAAAAACCACCCAGAATTACCAAAAGCAGGATTAACAAGCCATCCTACAAAAAAACTAGGTATTGTCACATGTATGGATACGCGTTTAGTCTGCATGCTAGAAGATGCACTAGGTTTTAACCGTGGCGAAATTATCGTCATTAAAACAGCCGGCAATAGCGTAACACAACCAATCGATAATATCGTACAAAGTTTGCTAGTTGCTACTTATGGTATGGAGATTGAAGACGTATTAATCATTGGCCATGAAAACTGTGGTATGATTGATTTCTCTGCTACTACATTTATGGAGTCAATGAAAGAAAAAGGTATCAGTGAAGATGCGATTCGCATGATCGAACCAGGCCTTATTGACTGGATGGATCGTTTCCATATCTCCGAAGACAATGTAATCTATACAGTTAACTTCTTGCGTCACCATCCACTATTCCCAAAAGGAATGGGATTCTATGGAGGGATGATGGATCCTGATACAGGCGAATTCCGTTATATTGAGATTTAGTGGTGGCCTCGATGGGGCCCATCTACATAACTACATTTAGGTAAAAAAGAGTGATGACTAAAGTCATCACTCTTTTTCTTTTCCCCAATAGCCAACCTATTATTAGCGTATTCAAAGTGGCGGTCTATGACTCTATGGGACTAGTACGGAGATAATGTTATAAAAAGCAGTGTTCCTAAGCGAAGCGCGACTTAGTTTACTATGGAGCACGGAGGTTAGGGACACTACTTTTTAATTAAAATGTAGAGATGCATATGGGCCCCATAGAGTCACAATAATGTAAACTTGAACGCTAATAATAGGTTGACTATATATTCCGTTTGGCTGTATATTGTAATTAGATTGTAAACTTACTCACATAAATTAGTTAACCTATGCGGCGTTAAGTATCGCTGAGAGGAGACATGTATGAAGCAGTTAGGTATTTCTATAATTGGTACAGATACAGATGTAGGCAAGACGTTTGTGACAGGGCTGTTAGGGGCCATGGCTGTAGATGATGGTTTTGCGGTTGGTATGGTTAAACCAGTGTCCTCTAGTGCGGTACCTTTTCCTGAATGTGTAACGATGGATGAGGATAATTATAATGTGGATCTTGAAAGTAAGGATGCTACGCATTTGATGCGTTCTGCAGGCATTCCGGAATCTCGTCGTCATGAGGTTAATCCGTATGCTATCGCAGGTGATTTTTCTCCCCGCCTTGCAGCAGAGTTATCTGGTATAGAAATCGATTATGATGGTGTAGTAGCTCATACATTAGATGTTGTTAATCGCTATGATCTAACCTTTGTAGAAGGTGCTGGTGGTATTACAACACCTCTTTACGGCGATAAAACATTCACGGATTTAATGAAAGATATTAAATTACCAGCCATCGTTGTAGCTGATGGACGATTGGGCTCCATTAACCGCGCGATTTTGACTTGTGAATACGCGAAGATGCATGGTATTGAGGTGAAAGCTATCATCGTAAATGATACAACGGCAGTAGATCCATTCTTATTGAAAACAAATGTAGAGGATATGGAACGATACACAGGTATTCCTGTAGTAGCTGTTGTACCGCCATACCAAGGGCCAGATATTCAAAAGGTTCAGCTTGGTTGGGCTCGATCCTTTGTGGATTCTAAGAAGGTATGGAATACAGTATTAGGTATATAGTAGTTAGATATTGTAATTTAATTTAGACTAATTATTTATGGTAATAGACTGTTATAGTAATTGAGTATTATAGGTATTGAGAGTTATAGTTTGTAGAATTTGTACGTATGAGGTGACGAAATGGCAGAGAAACAGCTTTCACAAGCAGCACAGTGGGACCATGAGTTTGTATGGCATCCATTTACACAAATGCAAGATTGGTTAGCACAAGAACCAGTAGTAATCGAACGTGGTGAGGGGGTATACCTCATCGATGAGAACGGTAAAAAGTATTATGACGGCGTGTCCTCCTTATGGGTTAATATTCATGGACACAATCATCCTGTATTAAACCAAGCCTTGAAGGAACAAGTGGATAAGATTGCTCATAGCACATTGCTCGGTCTTGTAAGCCCGCCATCTGCACAGTTGTGTAAAGAATTGGTAGAGCTCGCGCCAGAAGGCTTAAATAAAGTATTCTTATCCGATGATGGTAGTACAGCTATTGAAGTTGCTATTAAGATGGCCTACCAATACCGCCAACTAGTGGGACAAACGAAAAAGACTAAATTTATCGCCCTTAATGCAGGCTACCATGGGGATACATTAGGTACTGTATCTGTAGGTGGTATTCAATTATTCCACCAAGTATTTCATAATCTATTATTCAAACCGTTGACATTACCAAGCCCTGGCGTATATCGCGACTTAGCGGATCGAGATAAAGCCTTCGATGAGTCTTTGGCTGAATTAGAACGCATCCTTAATGAAGAGGGTGATGAAATCACAGCTCTTGTTATGGAACCATTGGTTCAAGCTGCAGCAGGCATGCTCGTCATGCCTCATGGCTATTTGAAAAGGGTTCGTGAATTGACTGCGAAACATGACGTATTTCTCATTGTCGATGAAGTGGCAACAGGCTTTGGTCGTACTGGTAAATTCTTTGCCTGCGAACACGAAGATGTGGCTCCAGACTTTATGACCTTATCTAAAGGTATTACTGGTGGTTATATGCCTCTAGCTGCCACATTGACTACACAACGCATATTTGATGCATTCCTTGGCACCTTTGAAGAAAAGAAAACATTCTATCATGGTCACTCCTACACAGGTAATGCCTTGGCTTGTGCGGTTGCATTAGCTTCGTTGAAAGTTTTCCGCGAAGAGAAGGTCATCGAAGGATTGCCTAAAAAAATTGAGGCTTTCACCAATGCATTAAAACCTATTGAAAAATTAAAACATGTGAAAGAGGTTCGTCAACGAGGCCTCATCGTAGGTATTGAACTTGAAAAAGATGTGGCCACTCATGAAGCATATCGTCCAAATGATGCGGTAGGGGCTAAGGTGGCCATCCTTGCTCGTGAACAAGGCCTTATTTGCCGTCCTATCGGCGATGTAGTAATTCTCATGCCTCCATTGACGTCCACTGTGGAACAATTAGAGGATATGGTTCACATCGTTGGTGAAAGTATTCAACGAGCTACCGAAGAAGAGGGGATTCTCGAAGATTTACGGCCAATTATTCTATAAAAATTTATGCCTAAGTATTTTATAAAGAGTTAGGTCAAAAGTAAAAGCTATATATGTTGTGATGCTACGTGAGTAGAGTCATCGACATATATAGCTTTTTATATTTATTATGATGTTTTAGTTATGTCTTTAAACTATAGACTATACATTGTGAAAATTCGATGATATTTCTGCATATCTATGATACTATATATGTATAAAGGAGGTCATCGTATGGACATTTATGTAATTATGCAAGTTATTATTTTATTTGGTGCCATCTTCCTTGGTGTTCGCCTTGGTGGTATGGGCATCGGTTACGCTGGCGGCCTTGGGGTAGTATTGTTAAGCCTTGGTATGGGTATGTTCCCTGGACAGATTCCGTGGGAGGTAATTCTCATCATCATGTCTGCTATCGCTGCCATCTGTGCCTTACAGTTAGCCGGCGGTCTTGATTATTTGGTGCGTATTGCGGAAAATATTTTGCGCAAAAACCCTAAGCATATCAACTATTTAGCACCAACAGTAACGTATTTCTTAACTCTGTTGGCTGGTACTGGTCATACAGCATTTTCTATGATTCCGGTAATCGTAGAGGTGGCAAAAAGTGAAAATATTAAGCCATCTGTACCTTTATCTATTGCCGTTGTAGCGAGCCAAATCGCTATTACAGCGAGCCCAGTATCTGCAGCAGTTGTTGCTATGAGTGGTTTCCTTGAACCATTTGGTGTAAACTACCCAACATTACTTGCTATTTGTATTTCTACAACATTCGTAGCAGTTATGATTACTGCCTTTGTTATGTCTACATTTGCGAATAATGATTTGTCTTCTGATCCTGTTTACCAAGAACGGTTAGCTGCAGGTCACGTGGTACCACCTCGTGAAAAAAGTGCTGATTTCCACTTAAAACCAGGTGCGAAAACTTCTGTATTGATTTTCTTGATTGGTATTATTTGTATCGTATTCTACGCAACTGCAATTTCCAAAAATATCGGTCTTATTAAACCAGTTATCTTTGGTCGAAATGATGCGATCATCGGCTTCATGATGGTTATTGCTGCAGCAATTACTTACTTCTGTAAAATTGATACAGCACAACTTGTTAATACAAGCACATTTAAATCCGGTTTATCCGCATGTGTCTGCGTACTAGGCGTAGCATGGTTGGGCGATACTTTTGTAAAAGGTCATATTCCTGAAATTAAAGCTCTTGCATCTAGCTTGGTAACAGCATATCCATTCCTATTAGCTGTAGCATTCTTCTTTGCTAGTACATTGTTGTATAGCCAAGCGGCGACTACACAAGCATTGGTACCAGCTGTAATTCTAGCTCTCGGTATTACTCCAGAAAACCCAGGATCCGTATACATTATTATCGCATCCTTCGCAGCCGTATCTGCACTTTTTGTATTGCCTACATACCCAACACTCTTGGGGGCTGTACAAATGGACGATACCGGCTCAACACGAATCGGTAAGCTTGTATTTAACCATCCGTTCTTTATCCCTGGCGTACTTGCCATCGCTATTTCAGTAGCACTTGGCTTCGTAGTAGCTCCATTGATGCTGTAATTGGTAAAAGCTAAATAAGGCTCATTCAAACATATTCAAATAAGAAAAGGGCGTAACTTTAAAAGTTACGTCCTTTTTGTTTGATCTATTTAGAGAGTTTTTATTAACCTTTATTCTTACAATCCTTACATGTTCCGGCAATTTCCAAATGATGCTCCGTCACTGTAAAGCCTGCATCAATTAATTCCTGTGGCATTTCTACAACAGGGCAGGTGTGCAGCGGTATCATGGCTCCACATTTTGTACACACTGCATAGTGGCGGTGTGTATGCGGTGTAATTTCATAATATGCCATATCGCTACCCATGAGTGTTGTACGGGTAACGATTTCCTTTGTTTCTAACAACTCAAGAGTGCGGTAAATAGTAGACATCCACGTAGTATCGCTATCGCCTAATTTTTCAGCAATCTCAATAGCTGTCATAGGTTTATCTGCTGTTGTTAATACGGACCAAATTGCTTCGCGCTGTTTGGTTTTTTTTATGCCTTCAGGCCAATTTGTTGTATTCATAACGCTCTTTCGATTCTGTTTTAATACTAAACTTGTTATACACTTGTATAAGTAGATAATTTATTTTGCACAGGATAGCTATCTTATTTTGCTAATAGAATAGCTATCTATATATTGATGATTATCTTTGTTTACTTGCTAAATTGCATACGGCGTAGGATAGTTCTGATATTTTTGATGACTAATACTACGAGTAGAATTGCAACTGATGTTAGCGATACAAAACCACCTGGTGCTACGTTGAGATAGTAGGATCCGAATAGGCCGATAATCATGGCTAGCAAACTAAATCCAATAGAACAGAGTAATGTAGTTCTAAATCCTTTTTCTAGTTGTAATGCCGATGCTACAGGCAAGGCAATCATAGCACTTAATACGAGGACACCGACAATCTTAATAGAAATAGATACGGCAGCAGCCATTAAGATAGCAAAAATATAGTTAATAAAGTCTACTTTAACACCGGCTACACGAGCTGCCTCTTCATCATAGGCGATGTAAAGGAGTGAGTTATATAAGAAATATAAGGTTAAAACAGATAGAATTGTTAGGGCTGCAATGCTAATCATATCTGTTGTGTTTACGGTTAAGATACTGCCGAAGAAGAACACATTAGCGTTAGCCTTCAACTTGCCTGAACTAATTAGCGTAATAGCGGTACCAATACTAAGTGACAAGATGATGGTTAGAATCAGATCGAGATGGTGAGAAAAATATTTTCGCAAGAACTCGATAAGGGCACTGCAGATAGCGGTAAAGATAAATGCTCCTAAGATAGGATTAGTATTTGTTAATAAGCCTAACGTAATACCTGCTAGTGAGGCATGGCTCATGGTATCACCAATCATACTAGAACGGCGTAGTACCATAAAGATACCGATACAGGGACATAAGAGGGAAATGCAGATAGCTACAAAGAAGGCATTTTGCATAAAATCATAACTAAACATGGTGTACCTCCTTAGTCGTAGTATCATCGACCTGAGCCTGAGCCTGAGCCTGAGTTGTTACATCTGTGAAGCAAACGCAGTTTTCGTGATCCATAGGATTGTGTCCTGTGCTGTGCATAATTTCACTAGCGTATTGTTCAGGAGAGCAAAGATGACCTTGCCCATTTGCGATATGGTAAATATTAGTTGAATTGGCTAAGGCCATTTCAAGGTTATGTTCCACCGAGATAATCGTAATGTGATGAACTTGATTTAATTCGCAGAGGAGTGAGTAAATGCCTTCTTGGCTTTTACGGTCAACACCAGTAGATGGTTCATCAAGTATGATGAGGTCAGGATTACCGATGAGGGCACGAGCGATAGATACGCGCTGTGCTTGACCACCAGATAGTTTGCTAATTAAACGGTCTTTGAACTCCGTCATATTGGTGAGTTCTAAGACACGATCTACTTCATGTTTATTTTTAATTTTTAATAGCTTACGGTAGGAATCAAGTATTTCTTTTACCGTAATAGGAAAGCCTGCATGAGAGAAATCATTCTTTTGAGATACATAGCGAATGTTGTTTGTATCTCGTTTGATAGAGCCTTTTACAGGTTTCAGGAACCCTAAGATGAGACGTAGAAGGGTACTTTTACCAGACCCATTGTCCCCAACAATGGATATATAATCACCACTGTGAATATGTAAGTTAAGGTCATTCAACACATAAGGTGGCTGACCTTGATAGGAAAAATAAAGATGTTCAATAGATAACATATAAAAACCACTTTTCTAATTGACAAAATCTTGAGTAAGTTTATACTATAACTATATTACAAATGCAACTGAGTCGCAACTGCAACTATAGAATGGTTAGTATTCTATGAATGCATAGCGATCAGGATTTCACAAAGGAGGACTACGATGGTCAAGAAACTGGTTTTATTAATGATAGGAATCATGATGGCCGCTCTATTTGCAGGCTGTGGTAATGATGCACCGAAGGAACAAGCAGCTAAGAAGATCCAAGTGGTAACAAGTTTTAATGCAATGGCTGAATTTGCAAAGGCTATTGGCGGTGACAAGGTAGAGGTATCTACTATTATTCCAGATGGCGTAGAGCCACATGATTTTGAGTTGAAACCTGACAATATGAAACAATTGGCAACAGCTCAAGTATTCGTGTACAACGGTTTCGGTATGGAACCTTGGGCACAACAAGCGATTGATGCGGCTAAAAATAGCAAGCTCATCACTGTTGTTGCTACAGAGGGCGTAGAAGCTATCAAAAATACTGATCCTGAAGAAATTAAGGAACATGGCGCAGAAGATCCTCATGCATGGTTATCTTTAAAAAATGCAAAAATCGAAGTGAAAAATATTAAAGATGCTTTTGTAAAAGCTGACCCAGCTAATAAGGATTACTACGAAAAGAATTACAATGACTACGTAGCTAAACTTGATGAAATGATTAAGAAATATGAAGGTCAATTTGCACAAGCGCCTCATAAAAACTTTGTTACTGGTCATGCAGCATTTGCGTACCTATGTCGTGACTTTGGTTTGGAACAAAATAGTGTAGAAGATGTATTTGCTGAAGGCGAACCAAATGCAGCGCAATTGGCAGAACTCATCAAGTATTGTAAAGAAAACAATATCACTACTATCTTCGCAGAAGAAATGGCTAGCCCAGAAGTATCCAAGACTTTGGCAAGCGAAGTTGGTGCTAAGGTAGAAACTATTTACACAATCGAAAGTAACGAAGATAATAAAACATACTTAGAACGTATGGATGAAAACCTTACAAAAATTGCAGCATCTTTGAAATAAGATGAATGAAAAGCAGCCCTTGTTGGGCTGCTTTTTTAGTTCTATTCATTGCTCGTAATATTTAAAGTTGTAATAACTATAATTTTTGTACCTATAGTATAATATATAATGAAAATAAATAAAAAGGAGGTCCAACATGGTTATCACTAATAGATTGGGGATTGCCGATTCCCCAACATTGGCTAGAGAAGAAGAACGAATTAGTAAAAAATCGGCAACAACATTGTTTGAAAAAAACTTACTTAATGATATGCCTAGTGGTACGTGGACTACCTTGCAAAAAATACATACTATATTATTTCAAGATATATATGATTTTGCTGGTACATTGCGGACTGTGAATATTGCAAAAGGAAATTTCCGCTTTGTTCCTGTCATGTATCTTGCTGAAGCGGTTAAAACTATTGAAGATATGCCCCAATCTACCTTTGATGAAATTATAGAAAAATATGTTGAAATGAATGTAGCCCATCCTTTTAGAGAGGGGAATGGACGTAGTATGCGTTTGTGGCTTGATCATATGCTTTGTGCTGAACTACAAAAAACTATTGATTGGAGTCAAATTGATAAGGAAAAATATTTATCCGCTATGGAGCGCAGCCCTGTAAATGATTTAGAAATTAAAACTGTCCTAGCTAAGGCGCTTACAAGTGATATCAATAATCGAGAATTATTTATGAAAGGCCTTGACCATAGTTATTATTTTGAAGGCTATCAATTATTTAAGAGTGAGGATTTATAAGGTATAGTATTATGAATGGTTTGTTTGGTTCTTATATAGAAAAATGGATGCATTTGATTACTATTAAGAATATGTTATTATTAGCCGTTATATCAGCAATCATAACTGATTTGGGGTTACATATATTATCGCTAATTTTCTCCAAAAGCCCATTTTTTAAAACATTTATTTGGGAGGTTATAGGCCCTATAGAACTTGAAGCAGTTCCTCTTATAGGATATATACTTGGAATTGTAGCGTTTGTTCTTGTATCTTCTGGTATTTTATATGGTATTTTTAAGGTCTTTAAGGGGCAGGTTACATATAAGCAACTTGTGGCAGACATGCTTTTAAATAGTTGTATTACTAGTTGGATTCATTTAATCTTTGTACTTTTTGCTGCGCCTATTTATCTTTTCTTGGATTTACATGCTAAAGGCGGATCCGGTGGATTAAGCACAATAGAACTATTTAATGTCATTATCATGGCACAGTTGATGTCTAAGCAATTTGGATTGAGTCCTTGGATAACAGGTATTGCATTTTATATCGTATCCTTTATCTTTGGCATAGGTGGCATTATGTTATCTATGTCTCTTTAAATACATATGTAATGGAAATGTTGATAGATGCTATTAGGTGTCTATCAACTTTTTTATTACTATATTTGTTTGTATAATTTATAATGAATTTATATTTAATTTAAAACTACATTGTGATACAATGATAGAAATATATGTGCTTTTAATGTATTTGGAGGGGAACATATGGAAACAAAATGGTATTCAGATATTTGGCAGCTTATTGTAGCTCCATTTAAACGTGGTATTCCACAGATTGTAGAGCATGGATCTTGTCGAAAGGGGTTTTATGCTACTGTGGCTATGGCATTGGTATCCTTGGTATTCTCAGATATCTTGCCTATTATTGTGAGTACGATATTTGCAGATAAACTTGATGGTGCACTTACTATTGTGGCAGCTCTTTTTGGGGGCGGTATATTGAATCTAGTATTAGGTTTGCTATTTACTTTTATTGGCATTGCTATTTATTCTGCTATTTTCTCTTGGGTCGCTAATAAATTTGATGCCAATACTACATATGAGTCTGTGTTAAAGATTATGTGGTATGAACAAGCTTATAACCAGATTATGGGATTAGTATATTTTATTGGACTAATATTAGTATCAGTGCCATTCTTTGTGATACTAGGTTTTAATCTTAATTCTACAGTAAATAGTATCGTATGGTTAACTATTGTTATATTTACATTAATTGCTTTTTCAGTCTTTATATTCTGGGTGTGGTTGACATTGTTGAGTCACCAAATTAATAAATCTCGTTTAGCAACTTTTGGCATCTCTATTATTACGAGTTTAATTCCTGTAGTCTTTATTGGTATTTTGGTAGGCATGGTTATGCTTGCTACATCTAGATAATTACATAGTATGAAAAATATGAAAGCAAGGTATGAATATACCTTGCTTTTGTGCTATAATGATGAACAGAGTATGAATTAAAAATAAAATAATTGTTATAAATTCGTAATCGTTGTGTTGTGTGATGCATCATTCTATATAGAATGGTGCTATTCTTGTTGTGTAAAAGGTGGTGAGAGGCATGATGGGAGGTTTATTAGAGTTCGTTTATCGCTTATTAAACCCCATTGAAGAAAAACATCCGCGCATGTACCACTATGATGTTACCTATGGTCAGCTTGTATGGATGCTGGTATTGTCCCTCATATGTTATCAATTTACCATCGTTGGTGAAAGCGTCTATTTAGACGCTATACGCGCATTTATACGTAATTCATCACTTTTGGTAAAGTGGCAATTGTTTTCACTTCCCGTAGGGCAGCATGAAATACAAGTCTTTTTTGAGCAGCTAAGTAAACCTCGTGAGTTTTGGAATGTAGGTCGTTTTACATGGGTGATTTTAAAAGCGGCGCTTATGTCTGGTATCTTGATAGGTTACGCTATGTTGCAAAAGCGTAAGTTTTACATTCGCGGCGTAGTAACTGGTGTTTTACACATGATGGCCTTTGCTCAACTAGTAGTAGCTATGATTACTCTTACGGCAGGGATTATGTTGATCCTTACGTCCATACCAATTTTATTGCAAGCCATTATTGGGTTTTGCATGATTGTTTTATGCATTCTTAGTACTGTATTGCTACTACAGACCATGGGGCGTATAGCCGGAGCATGTATTAATGGCAGTTTTTATGAAGGACTAAGCATTATGTTAATCGCTATTTTAGCATCACTATTATGTGAAGTGCTATATACATTAACTCGATAATATATGAGGAGTATTATGACTTGGTATAAGGACATATTACATTTATTTACAAAATTGAGTGACAGATCCTTTCAAAATATTATTAGAAATGGAACCTATACTCGAGCTATACTAAATCTTATAATGTCTACAATTGTATTATATGTGATGACCTATGCTTTGCCGTTCATAGTGAAAGCTGTGTCTCCCGCATTAGGAATAAAACGCATGACTGGTCTCACACATTTTGATCTGGTTAGTGCTTTGGCAAATGCATCATTTTTAATTTTTCAAATTATCATAGGTGCCTTTGTTATATGGCGATTACTAGTATTGCTAGGTGGTACTGGGACCTATAGGGGCGTGATGCGAAACTATATCTATGGCTTAGCTTATACGAATGCACTTCGTACCGTAGTATTAGTGTTGGTCCATATAGTGGGGCTCATATTATTTTATCTATCTATGCCGAAATATGTAGGGAATATGGCCTATCTTGTAACCATGTTTAGTCAGTATTATGCTGTCTTTATTGGGGCCCAGCTCATGCGCCGCTATGTGGAACTAGGTATCGTAAAAACATATATTATTATGTTTATTGTGGCGTTGCTATCAGTGTCAGTATTGCCTCATTGGATCCGATTTGTACATACCCTAGTTAAATAATATAAGACTGTAATGTAGTATAACCGCAAGATGAAAGTCTTGCGGTTTTTTTATCGTTTAATTTATATTAAAATTAATTATATATAATTTAAATTTGGAAATTTATGATATAATTAATTTTATAGTGTAGTTGAGAGCGGAGTTAGTTATGGATACGACATTTTTACGAGAAATATCCCTGCTGGTGCGTTCACCGAAGAAGGGAATCGATGAAATCTTCTGGTTTGGTACCTTAGAAAAGGGAATCAAAGCTGGCCTCGCCGGTTGGTGTGCTACCCATATTTTGGGATTTGCGTTAGGCATTATACTATTACCTTTGGCTATGACCTTTGGCGGTTTTTTATTTGGCTTTATACCTGCCGTATATGGCATATTCTCTATATTACGAGAAATCATAGGTCTTGGAATCTATTGGTTTGTAGGTAGCTTTATACTTTGGAAATTATTGAGCGTTCTCTTAGAGCGTGAATTTGATTTCAAGCAAGTATTAATGGGCACTGCTTATGTGGAAGGCTATACCGGCGCACTGGGATTAGCATTAATTTTGGTATCTATTATTTGCATTTATATTACGCCATTTTTGATGATCCTATTAGTTCCTTTAGCACTAGCCTATGTTTGTGCCGTTATCTATGTGGCGGTCATACTTTTATCTCGTCTTATGAAAGTAGAGCCTCTTACAGTAGGGGCTGTTTATGTGGTATTATTTATTATAAATCTCTTATATAACTGGATTATGCGCATACTATTTGCGTAACTATATAAAAACCTCCTAGTTTATACTAGGAGGTTTTTTGTTGCTTCATAATGTTGTAATAGCAGTTCTACATTATCTTCGTCGTATTCGATTTGTTGGGACCATCTTGCCACTTGTTTAAGTGGAGAGCCTTCGAGGGCACTTGTCATAAGTATGTATTCCACACCATCTTTAGCATAGGAAAGGATGGCTTCTAAAGAATAATCTGCTAGCATATCGATTTGACGATATAAGATGTATTGGAAGACCTTGTTGAATAGCCCCATATCGTGAGTGGCAATATAGGTTTGAACAGAGGTAGTAAGTTTATCTATATCATGAGATAATACACTAATTTGTGCAGTCCATTCTTCATCGATAGGCTCTGTGGTACCATATAGATCTAATAGTCTAGTATAATACTGTGCGTCAGGGGATGGAATATATTGAAATAGTGCTGGATCTATATCAAAGGCTAATAGTTCAAATATATTCTGAATAGTTAAACGTTCGTCAGGACTAAATTCGCCGTTATCGTCTTCAATAGTAAAGATTACTTGATTAGACTGCATGTCTTCTGTCAGCAGTTCTACCGATGCTTCACAGGATAAACCAACCCCACATAGCTCGAGGTCCTCAATATATTTATAAAATCGCGGATGCATGTGACATGTATCGCATAGGCCTTCTTCACCTAGTTCGAGCACCACCTTACAGAGGCCATTTTCATTGAGTAACGGACACATAGGTTGTTCTTTAGAAAAGACGAAATGGCTACCTTCGTCATCGACAGTGATGGCTTGTCTTAAGCTTTCACCAAGAGGTCCTGTCATGGCATGATAGCGTTCAGCAGTGGTCTCGTCAATATCGATGGTCCACAGTTGGCAGCATGTATTTTCACATCGATCTGCTTTGCATTGAAATGTGTGATATATAGTAGGATATATTGAAATCATAATGGTCTCACTTGTAGTAAAAAATATTCTACGTGCATTGTATCATAGGGCAGTGGTCTATGCATTAATATTATAAATAAAGATTAATAAATCGTATCGATTTAGTGTATAATTGTATATATACACTATGGTCCTGTTTGAGAGATGGAGGAGCCTATGAAATCCTTATTTATAAAAGGTAGCCTTGTATTAGCCTTGGCAGCAGTGTTCGGTATGCCAAATGCAAGTGCGGCGCCTTTAGTAGCAGTAGAACCAACTATTGCAGTTGTTGATGGAAACCATGCAGCGATTGTAGGTGCCAATGGTTTATTGAATGCATTTATTCAAAATCATCCAAATGCAGCTATCACTGAAATCTCTTTTGATGCGGATGGTGGTCAAATTAGATATGATGTAGAAGGTGTTGATGAAAGTGGTAAATATGAGCTCACTTATATCTATGCAACAAATCAAATCTTTGAAAAACGTGAAGGTGACTTCCATAAATCCTTAAAGAAAACATCCTTTGATCCTCGTGAAATCTTACCGCCAGCAGCGGTAGTTAACTTTGCTTATGCTCAAACACAAGGCAAAGCAACAAGCCTTAATGAGTGGTCTGTACAATATGATAAAGGTAAAATAGTATACAAAGTTAGCTTCGGTACAGAAGGTGACAAAGAGGTCAATGTACGCATTGATGCTATGAATGGTACGTTGTTGTCTGTTAAATTTGACGACTAAACTATGGTGACTAGTAAATATAACTTAATAGTAGAAGGCTTATTATCTTAAATATAAGAATTAAACTCCTTAAAATTATCTTTTTTTGTAGAAAAGGATAGTTTTAAGGAGTTTTTTTGTGAACATTTGCTCATGAAAGGGGATATTTACATTATGAGAATTACAATGAGTGGCTTCTGTTCCTTTATTTATGGGAAAAATGGCTTTTTAGAGTTAGTTCATAGAATACTTAGTTGTAAATCGAATACTATAGAATTTCATTGAAATTACATATAAATTCATTTTATTCTCACCCCAAAATAAGCTAGACCGGTGAGTTCTACATTTTTATTTCATAGATTATCGATAATATGTGTCCAGTCAAAAGACAGAACTCAAATATATCGGGAATTTCCAGACTATATATCTACAGTCCACGCTAGATATATGTTTTGGAACTATAACGATAACACCGAGTTGGTTAAAAATATATATGCGTGATTTTGCATATATATGGATTATCAAGGAGGATATTATGAAAAAATCTATTTTGAAAAGCAGTATTGCTTTAGCAGTAGCTGGTATATTTGGTGCTACTGTAGCAGTAACAGCAGCTGAACAAGCAACACCGGTTCCTGTAACTCAAGAGGTAGCAGCTACTGCAGCTCCTGTCGCAGAACCTGCTACGCATCAAGTAGTTCCTACCATTCAAGTGACTCCAGCAGCTAAAGATACTACACCAGTTCCAACAGCAACTCAAGATGTAAAAGCTCCAGTTGCTCAAGACACTGTAGTTCCAGCAGCAGCTAATCCAGCAGCAGCAACTCCTACAATTGAAACTGCAGCGGTGGCAAAAGCTCCTAGCGAAGCTAAAGTAGTACGTGCAGCAGATAAAAAAGTAGAAGCTAATAAAGACGAAAAAAATACTAAAAAAGCGCAAGCACATAAAGCGCCTAAAGTAAAAGCTGACAAAGCAGTTAAAGCTGATAAAGCTGTAAAAGAAACTAAAGAAGTAAAAGCAGATAAAAAAGCTGACAAAAAAGAAACTACTAAAGAGGAAAAAAAACTCTAAAAGTGGAAAATCACAACCTAGCACAACAAGTAAGCAAGCAGGCGTAGTCGATCAAAATAGTATTTTCGTAATTGGTGCGAATTATTTAATCGATCAATTTGAAAATAAATATGGCGACTCTAAGATTACTAAAGTATCCTTCAAAGCTGCCGACAAAACTGCTATTTATGAAGTAGACGGTTTCAATGCTAGTGGTGCCCATTCCATGACTCTAGATGTGGCAACTGGTAATGTAGCTGAAGGTACTCCTAAAGCATATGATGCATCTATGGAAGCTAGTGCTATTGATGCTGGTACTGTGTTACCTCCACATGTGGCGATCAATGCAGCCTTCGCGCAAACTGGCAATATAGCAACTGGTATTAACTCTTGGTCTGTAGTGAACCAAAATGGTAAACCTATATATACTGTAGAGTTCCATGATGCACAAAACAAACCTGTATCCATCGCATTGGATGCTAAAACAGGTATAGCCGTAAAATAAGCTAATCCTAAGCCTATCCTACTGTAAAGCAAACCCCTTTAATACACGAACACTAAACACATAATACTATACACACAATACACAACACACATACACAATACACTTACACACACAATAAACAATTACACACACGCAGCCCTCTGGAGTGGATAGACAAACATTGACTCTCTCCTATGCCGTCTGTCGTTCAGAGGGCCCCTTATGCATTGTGGTTCCCTCCCAATCATAAGATTATATACTTGGTATATAATACTCTCTCTCACAATAAGAACGTAACTGCTTTACAGTACGCTAGGTATAGGGGAGCAGGAAAACCCGTAATACATGTAGACCGCTGCATGTATTACGGGCTTTTTCTATGTTTATTCAATATAAAGACGTATCATATAAGGAAAATCCGTAGTAGAAATTGGAAAAGCGCAGATACAATAATGTATATCTGCGCTTTTGGTATATGGAGCATTTACTATTAGTAACAATAGTTAGCCTTTTATATGTATTGTCGAGGCACGCGTTCTGAGAATCCACAAAAGATTTCATAAGGAATTGTAGAGGCAAGGGCGGCAATCTCGAGTGCAGAGATGCTTTCATGACCTTGAGAACCTAGGAGCACAACCTTGTCACCTGGTTGTACAGTAATCGTATCTGGAACGGCCACCATGAATTGGTCCATACAGATGCGACCCACTACAGGACAACGTGTGCCATGAATGAGGACTGTACCGCGGTTGGATAAGCTACGAGGGTATCCATCTGCATAGCCTACAGGAATGGTAGCAATCGTCATTGGTTCAGGTGTTACATAGGTAGAACCATAACCGATACCTTCACCTGCTTCTAGTCGCTGTACATGTACTACTTCGCTATGGAAGGAGAGGACCGGTTTTAACCCTAATCGATTTGGCACATCAAGGGATGGCATAATGCCGTATTGAATAATGCCAGGACGGGCATCGGTAAATAAGCTGTCTTTTACGGATAATAAGCCAGCACTATTGGCAAGAGAGAAGCGATAGTCCGCATCAGGTCTAAATGCACGGATTTCATCGACCATTTTATGGAATTTTTGCGCCTGTCCATGAGCGTGGCTTTGATCCGCCGCATCGGCGTTACTCATATGAGAGAAGAAACCGTCTACCTCAAGATTTTCGTAGGACTCAACGCGTTTGATAAACTCAACAGCATCTTCAGGCTTGATACCAATACGATGCATTCCTGTATCAACGGCGACTGCAACGCGGATAATCATATCGTGATTTTCTGCTACCTTGTCGAGTGCTTCTAAATCGGTAGATTCGCATACAGCTGGAATGGAATTTGTGTCTGCTACAAGCTCAAAGGACTGAGGTCTTGTGAGGCCAAGTAGATAAATCGGTACCATAATCCCTGCGTTGCGAAGTGGAACTGACTCTTCAGGAATGGCAACGGCTAAGGATTCATAACCTTCTTCAACGGCAATACGGCCCATCATAACGCTGCCGTGCCCATATCCATTGGCCTTGATAACAGCTGTGGATGTGCTCCATTCCGGTAAACTATCTTTAATTTTACGCAAATTCTCGCGAACGAGACTTGTATTTATGGTCAAATAGGTAGGTCTCATGGTATTCCTCAATTCTATATAACATTAATATAATTGTATAACTTTTGGGGAATTACACAATACTTTTGTGAAAGTTTTATACAGAAATTCTGTTTTTATGATTTTTATACATATATTATATACAATAATTGTGAAAGTATACTAATTAATATAGTTCTCTATGATATTAATAGTATAAATTCATATAAATAATAGTATAATTTATATAGAAGTATTTTCCTTAATAGGTGTATGCACCCCCCTAGATTTGGACATTACGTATACTCTATAAAATTTAATAACTATGTAGGAGGTTCTCATGAGCGAACGTGTAGTAGTAGTAAATGCAAGTAAAATGAATTATGACCATGCATTAGATTTCTCCATATTATCTAATGATGTACAGGTTTATGATAATAGCACAAATGAAGAGCTTATTGAACGTATCCAAGGGGCTCGTGTAGTAGTAACAAAAGAGATTCCTGTTAATGCTGAGTTACTTTCACAGTTCCCAGATACAGTAAAGCTCATTGTTGAAGCAGGTACAGGCTATAATAATATCGACCTTGATGCAGCAAAGGAACGAGGGATTACTGTGTGCAATATTCCAGCATATAGCACAGAGCGTGTAGCGCATACGGTAATCATGATGATCCTTAATTTTGCATCCACTATGCAGAAACAAATCGGCATGCTTGCTAAAGGTGATCGCAGTAACTTTACAAAATATTTACAAGTGAGCCACACAGAAGTGAATGGTAAAACATTAGGTGTTGTTGGTGCTGGCCACATTGGTATGGAAGTTATTAAAGTAGCAAAAGCACTTGGCATGAATATCTTAATCCATACGCGTACACCAAAGGCTGATGGCGACGGCATTCGTTATGTAAGCCTTGATGAATTACTAGCAAATAGTGATTATATTACATTGCATTGCCCATTGAATGACCAAACTAAGCACATGATTAATAAAGAAACCATCGCTAAGATGAAACCTAGTGCAGTTATCATCAATACAGGTCGTGGTCCTCTTATTAATGAAGCCGACCTTTGTGAAGCATTAGCGGCTAAACGTATTGCAGGTGCTGGCCTCGATGTACAAGAGGTAGAGCCACCAGCAGAGGACAGCCCTCTATATACATTAGATAATGTTATCATCACACCTCATATGGGATGGAAAGGTCTAGAAACACGTCAACGCTTGGTAGGTATCATTCGTGACAATGTACAAGCCTTCTTTAAAGGTGAACCTATTAACGTAGTATCTAAATAAATACAATAAGAGCCGTCCCCGGTTGTGTGGGGGCGGCTCTATTGTTTAGGGCTATCATAGATCAAGTTTTTAATATATATGTGTATATATATCAAGGGAGGTAGTTATCCTCGAACTTGATTATGATTGATGTTGTGTTTTGATGGGACTCCACCAATGGCGTCGATAGGCCTTGATGCCTTCCACCACGGTTCTTGTCGCTTTAGCCGCTATATCTTTTGATGCGGCCGGTATGCCCTCTAGGCGATAGGTGAGACCTAACTCCTTATATTTAGCAGTACCCATAACGTGATATGGTAAGCAATCAACGGCTTGTAAATTTTTCAGCGACCCTAGGAAAAAGCCTAGACGATAGTGATGATCTGCATTATCTGTAATCGTAGGAACTACAACATGACGAACCCAAAAGGGAACTTCTACGTCTGCTGTCAATCGAGCAAACCCAATAATGGGCTCTAATGGTTTGCCTGTTAGCCACAGATGTTTATCAGGATCGATTTCTTTAATATCTAGGATGACGAGACTAGTGACACTGAGTAATTTACGGTATGCCACCTCTTGGTGGGGATCAAAACAAATTCCACTTGTATCTAAACAGGTATGGACGTTTCTTTCACGGAAATATGTGAAAAGCTCAGTAACAAAGTCGATTTGCATTAGAGCTTCCCCACCTGTGACGGTGATACCACCATTAGCATAGAATTGGCGGTTACGTTCGTACTGGTCCCACAATTCTTCAACAGTCATGAACTTAACATCATCGCTAGTTTCATTCCATGTGTCAGGATTGTGGCAATAAGCACAACGCATGGGACATCCTTGGAGAAAGACCACCATGCGCATGCCTGGACCATCAACCGTACCCATCGTTTCAACCGAATGAATACGTCCTGTCATAGTAAACCTCGATTAGATTTGTTGATGGAATGTACGGGAAATAACTTCGTCCTGTTGTTGTTTTGTCAATTTGCTGAAGTGCACTGCGTAACCAGATACACGAACAGTTAATTGAGGGTACAACTCAGGATGTTTTTGAGCGTCTAACAATGTTTCACGAGTGAACACGTTAACGTTCAAATGATGACCGCCTTTTTGGGAGTAGCCATCCAATAACTCTACCAAGTTATCAACTTGTTGTTGGTTGCTCATGGGTATTGCCTCCTTTCAACCAAGACTAACACTCGTATCGGTGCCGGTGAAAGCAGTCCGATACTATGGAAGACGTTATTTATCTTCCTTTATAGTAACATTCGGTTCGCTACATGCGAAGTTTGTATTGGAGTTAGGTAATTGAGATGGATCTAACTCAATATCAAAATCGCTGAGGGACACAAATGTTTCACCAGATTTACCTAATGCGTCAGGAATGATAGAGAAGGTATTGGAAATACCATCGGAGCTATCACGCCATGGCATTTTTGCTACGGATGCCAACGAAGAAATAGCACCGTGAGTATCACGACCATGCATTGGGTTAGCACCAGGAGCGAAAGCTTCACCAGCTTTACGGCCATCTGGAGTGGAACCTGTTGCAGTACCATATACTACGTTGGAAGTAATTGTTAACAAGCTCATAGTAGGAACGGATTGACGATATGTAGGATGTTTACGAATCTTGTTCATAAATGTGGAAACAACTTTTGCTGCCAAGCTATCTACACGATCGTCATCGTTACCATATTTAGGGAAGTCACCTTCGATTTCGAAATCAACAGCAATGCCGTTTTCGTCGCGAATAGGTTTTACTTTAGCGTATTTAATAGCAGACAAGGAGTCAGCTACTACGGATAAACCAGCGATGCCAGTTGCAAACCAACGTGTTACTTTGCGGTCATGCAATGCCATTTCTAGTTTTTCATAAGCGTATTTGTCGTGCATGTAGTGAATGATGTTCAAGGCGTTTACATATACGCCTGCTAACCATTCCATCATGTCGTCGAATTTTTCCCATACTTCATCGAATTCTAAGTATTCGGAAGTGATAGGGCGGTATTTAGGACCAATTTGTTTCTTTAATTTTTCGTCAACGCCGCCATTGATTGCATAAAGCAAGCATTTAGCCAAGTTGGAACGAGCGCCGAAGAATTGCATTTCTTTACCAATACGCATTGGGGATACGCAGCATGCAATAGCGTAGTCATCACCAGAGTTAGGACGCATTAAGTCGTCGTTTTCGTATTGGATGGAAGATGTTTCGATGGACAATTTCGCACAGAATCGGCGGAAGCCGATTGGCATGCGAGGAGACCACAATACAGTGAGGTTTGGTTCTGGAGCAGGACCAAGGTTAGTCAATGTATGTAGGTAACGGAAGGACATTTTGGAAACTAATGTGCGGCCGTCAGTACCCATACCACCGATAGATTCAGTAGTCCACACAGGGTCACCTGTGAACAAGTTATTGTATTCATGGATACGTGCGAAGCGAACTATGCGCAATTTCATGATGAAGTGATCTACGAATTCCTGGATTTGTTCTTCTGTATATGTACCATTGCGAAGGTCACGTTCTGCGTAGATGTCTAGGAATGTAGAGTTACGACCGATGGACATAGCAGCACCGTTTTGCTCTTTAATAGCGCCAAGATAGCCAAAGTAAATCCATTGCATAGCTTCTTTAACGTCTTTAGCTGGTCCAGAAATGTCGTAACCATAAGAGGCGGCCATTTCTTTCAATTCTTTCAAGGAACGGATTTGTTCTTGAATCTCTTCGCGGTCGCGAATTACGTCTTCTAGCATATCGCCCATAGTAATGTTGAATTGTTCTTTTTTATCTTCGATGAGGTAATCAATACCATACAACGCGATACGACGATAGTCGCCAATGATACGGCCACGGCTGTAAGCATCAGGCAAACCAGTTACGATATGAGCTGTGCGAGCGGCACGCATTTCAGGTGTATATACATCAAATACGCCATCATTGTGAGTTTTACGGTGCTTTTTGAAGAAGTCTTCTGTTTTTGGATCCATTTTGAAGCCGTATTCTTCAATAGCAGATTTTGCTGTACGCAAGCCACCATAAGGGAACATAGCGCGTTTTAGTGGTTTATCAGTTTGCAAACCAACGATTGTTTCGAGGTCTTTGTCGATATATCCTGGCGCATGGGCAGTAATGTGTGTGGCCACGGAAGTATCGGCATCGAGCATGCCGCCTTTTTCACGTTCTTCCTCATAAAGCTTCATTACTTGGTCCCATAATTTTGTCGTTCTTTCTGTAGGACCAGCAAGGAAGGAATCGTCCCCTTCATAGGGGATATAGTTTCTTTGAATAAAGTCGCGTACATCAACGGCTTTATCCCACACACCTGTGTTAAATTCTTTCCATGCAGTATGTTGCATTTTGCACCTCCATAAAAGGATATAACTATAGATTTCTATGCCTATAGTGTACAATGTTTGTCCTGATTTAACAAATTTTAAATGATATATATTTTCAATACATACTATGCAATTTTCGTAAGTATAGTAGTTATTTATATTTAAATTCAGTAGCTTGTGTTCTTTATAAAGTCTGTAACTATAGTAATAAACTGTAATGTTTGAACGATATATACTTAGGTGTTGGGGAAACTCTATTATTGTTAGATAATGAAAATTTATATCAATAAATAGAAAGAGTTCGAATAAGAGAACTAATTTTTTATAGTATTAGTAATGTATTATGGTAATATTAAAATATGTTATGTAATATATGCTGTGTTTTGATGGACTTAGTTTAGATAGGATGCGTTAGTTCTCAATCACTTGTGAATACGTGTATTTAGCGTAATGTAAATTTAAAGATCCTATAAAGATACTGTGAAAGGTGGATGCTAATGACAAATCGAATGAAAGCTATTTTGGGTGCATCTGCCACGATTGCCGTATGGGCTACAGCATTTCCGTTTGGTAAACTGGCATTACAGTCAGTAGATGCATTGACACTCTCTGTAGCAAGAGTGATAGGTGGTGCTATACTCATGCTAATTATTGGTGTATTCAAAGGATTACACATCCCTACATCTTGGCGTGAGTGGGGTATATATATTTTGTTAGGTGCTACAGGGAACTTCCTTTATCAAGTCGTTTTTAATGAAGGACTTCGCACAATCCCAGCGGCTACATCAAGTATTATTATGGCTTTGACACCCATGACGACAGCGCTTTTAGCGTTAGTGGTCTATAAAGATAGAATACGTCCTGTCGGATGGATCTTTACTATCACTGCATTTATAGGTGTAGCTATTATTATTCTTTGGAATTCTACTCTTACAATTCCTATGGGTGCATTGTGGACTTTATTAGGTATGATATTGTTTGCGATTTATAATATCCTCAATCGTGGCCTTAGTCTGAAAGGTTATAACTCTATTACTATAGCTATGTGGTCAATGTTTACAGGTGCCATTATGGCATTACCTTTTGCAGATCATGCTATTGAAATGATTGTACAGGCACCACTTGGTGCACAACTAGCCATGGTGTATTTGGCTTTCTTTTCCAGTGCTTTAGGATTTGTATTCTGGAGTTATGCTTTTGAACATGCTGAAAAGGTGTCTGATGTAACCAACTTTATGTATATTTCACCAATCGTGGCAGCTATAGTAGCGGCATTCTTATTGGGAGAATTTCCAAATATGGGGCTTTATATTGGGGCACCAATCATATTAGGATCATTGTTCTTGTTTAATCGATATAGATAAGTTAATTTTCTTATTGGCTGAATCGCTTGGATTTGATGTAAAAGATATAAAATTAGATATATAGGAATGTAAATCCTTATAGTATAGAAGCTATATAAAAAAGAACCTCGACTTTTTAATTGGTGAGGTTCTTTTTTGTGTTTGACAGTTATTATAAATTGTAGTAATCTAAGTATACAATTAAAACATACCTTAAAGATATGTTTTAGAAAAATATTAATTCCTACTAATGTGTAGGGAAAGAGGTGGTACAGTGATTGCTATACGAAATGTAACGAAAGAGTTTGACGTTAATAAGCAAAAGGTTACTGCATTATCTGATGTAAATTTTACCATAGAAAAAGGCGATATATTTGGCATTATTGGCTTTAGTGGAGCTGGTAAATCTACACTGCTTCGCATGATTAATGCCTTAGAGGTACCTACCTCTGGTCATGTTGAAATAGATGGTGTGAATATCAATGGCTTAAGTTTTAACGAGCTTAGAAAGGTGCGTAAGCGCATCGGCATGGTATTTCAACAGTTCAATTTGTTGAATGCTAAGTCTGTATATGATAATGTGGCGATTCCATTAATTCTAAATAAAGTTTCTAAATCAGAGATTGATAAGAAGGTTAAAACCTTGTTAGACTTTGTTGATTTAGGGGATAAAGCAAATGCCTATCCAGGCGAATTATCAGGTGGTCAAAAGCAGCGCGTTGGCATTGCCCGTGCGTTAGCTACAGATCCATCGATTCTTTTATGCGATGAAGCAACAAGTGCTCTTGATCCAGATACGACAGAGTCTATTCTTCAATTATTGGAGCGCGTTAATCGTGAACTTGGGGTAACAGTTGTTATCGTCACTCATGAGATTGATGTAATTCAAAAAATTTGTAACCGCGTTGTGGTTATGGAACATGGAAAGCTTATAGAGAGCGGCTCCGTACTTGAGGTGTTTAGTAAACCTAAACATGAAACAACTAAACGATTTGTACGTACTGTAATTCCTGATGAAATTCCATCAACAGTGAAACATACTTTGGCTTGTGATAAAAGGCCATATACAATTCTTAAGATGCACTTTTTAGGAAATAATACGACCGATAATGTTCTATATCATATTAATAAAATATTTGATTTGGAAACAAGTGTATTATTCGCTACCGTAACAGAGCTAGAGCATACAGTACTTGGTATTTTTATTGTTCAGTTTATTGGCGACGATCTTGAGGTGGGCAAGGTGAAAGAGTATCTTGTGACACAAGGTATTGAATGGCAGGAGGTGACACTATAATGGACTTCTTCATGCAAGAACTTGGTGTTCCAGGTTCGCAGTTATTACTAGCTGCAGAACAAACATTATACATGGTGTTCCTATCTCTATTCATTGGTACCGTACTAGGGCTGATTATCGCAGTGACACTGGTGGTAACAAATCCGAATGGTATTGTTAAAAATAGCATTGTTTACACCATTACAAATACAATTGTTAATATTGTGCGTTCCGTCCCATTTATCATCTTGATGGTGTTTATCTTACCGTTGACTAAGATGATTGTTGGTACTCGGGTTGGTACAACGGCGGCCATCGTACCGCTTGTTATATTCATTGCGCCTTATCTTGCGCGACTCTTTGAAAACTCTATTTTAGAGGTTAATAAAGGCATTATCGAGGCTGCACAATCGATGGGGGCATCCCATTTTGAAGTGATTTGGCATTTCCTTTTACCAGAGGCAAAGGGTTCACTTATCTTATCTATTACGACCGGTACTATTGGTCTAATCGGTGCTACTGCTATGGCTGGTGCTATTGGTGCAGGTGGTGTAGGTGATTTGGCTCTCACCTATGGTTATGAACGGTTGAATTTCCCATTGATGCTATTTACCGTTGTTATTTTAATTATTTTTGTTCAAATTATTCAAACAATAGGTAACTACTTTGCACGTCGTGCGCGTCGTTCCTGATTTGATGACATAGATTTTGGTTATATTGATTGTGAAAGTATAGGAGAATGTACTATGAAATTTAAGAAACTTCTTGCCCTCGGTGCGGCATTAGTATTTAGCGTAGCTTTTATCGCAGGCTGCGGCTCAAACAATAGCGATAATGGTGCTAAAAAAGAATTATCCTATAGTAAGTCTCAAGGTCCTTACTCTGAATTGTTTGAAAAAGGTGTAAAACCAATTTTGGAAAAACAAGGCTATACCTTTAAAGGTGTAGATATGTCTGACTTGGTACAAGCGGACCAAGTGTTGAGCGATGGTGAAGTAGATTTCAACGTTGAACAACATACAGCATATATGAAAAACTTTAATGAAAAGCAAAATGGTCATCTTGTAGCGTTGACTCCAATTCCAACTGTACCAGCAGGTATCTTTAGCGGTTCCAAAACATCTTTAGACCAAGTGGCAGATGGTGATACTATTGCGGTACCAAATGATGCATCTAACATGGCACGTGCCTATGCGTTATTGCAAAAAATCGGTTGGATTAAACTTGATCCAAATAAAGATTTAGCGACAGTAACACAAGCAGACATTATTGAAAACCCTAAACATCTTAAATTTACAGAAATGAAATCCCTTACAATTCCTTCTGTACGTACTGACTTCGATTATATCGTTATTACAGGCGCTATTATCTATAATGCAAAAATTGATCCTAAATCTGCATTGGCAAATGAAGATGTACTACCACAATGGTTACTACAAGTCGTAGTTAACGAGAAAAATAAAGATGCACAATGGGCAAAAGACATCGTAGCAGCTTACCACTCTCAAGAATTCAAAGACTACATGCAGAAAAATAATAACGGACTATGGTTCGTACCAAAAGGTGAATAGAATATATAAAACATGCTTAGTTGATGTATAAAAAAGAACCACTGATAAGTTGTAGCTTATCAGTGGTTCTTTTTGTCGTTTGCGGAACTATGTAAGGATAATTTTAAACCTGATTTTAAAAGGCTCGAGAGGTCTTTGTTCTATACGCTCATACCCGCAGCATAGTTTGCGTATAGTTCTTTATAGTGACCACCGCACTCTATCAGTTCTTGGTGTGTCCCTTGTTCTACAATGGTGCCGTTTTCTACAACTAGTAGGAAATCGGCATTTTTTATTGTTGATAAGCGATGGGCGATAACGATACTAGTTCGACCTTTGAGAAGGGTGTTCATGGCTTTTTGAACCTCCACCTCGGTGCGGGTATCTACGTTAGCCGTTGCTTCGTCGAGGATAAGAATACTAGGGTCTGCCAAGAAGGCACGAGCGATGGTAATCAATTGGCGTTGACCTTGAGATAGGTCATCACCACCTTGTTTGAGCACTGTATCATAACCATTTGGCAAGGTACGGATAAAGTGATCTGCCATGGCTAGCTTTGCTACATATTCGATTTCCTGACGAGTAGCATTTGGCTTACCGTAGCCGATGTTATCAGCAATAGTGCCTGTGAAAATCCATGCATCTTGCAATACCATGCCTACCGTATTATGTAAGCTTTCACGAGATACATCACGAATGTCGATACCATCAATGGTGATGCAGCCTTTCATAATATCGTAAAAGCGCATGATGAGGTTCACCAAGGTTGATTTACCAGCACCTGTAGGGCCTACAATGGCTACCATGGATCCACCAGGAATATGAATGTTGATATCCCTCATAAACACATTGGATGGTGTATAGCCAAAATCAACATGTTCAAAGTCGATAGTGCCTGTATGCGTTATAGGATTCGAGGTATTAGCTATTATAGAGGAATCCGAGTCAATTGTATCTGTGTTAATAGGGGATTTACTATTAGATAACACGAGTTTTCCATTATCGATTTCAGATGGTGTATCTATGACTTCATAAATACGGCCTAGGGCGGCGGCAGTTTCTTGAAATTTTGTCATGATATAGGAGCTGCGAGATAGAGGATCCGATACTTGTCCTACATAGAGGAAGAAGGCCTGGATATCACCGATAGAAATGGACCCACGCAACACCATGAGGCCCCCTTGAATAGCGACGAGGCAATAGGTGAATTGATTTAGAAATTTTACAAGAGGTTCTACGAGCTGACTGGTAAAAGCAGCGCTTCGCATACTTTTAAATAGATTTTCATTCAGCACCTGTGCTTGATTCGTCGTAGTATCTTCTAGGCTAAAGGTTTGAATGATTGGTTTTCCTACAACGATTTCTTCAATGCCACTATTGAAAGCGCCTAAGGCATTCTGATTTCTAAGGTACACGCGGCGCGCTCGTTTAGATAGCCACGTTAAGCATACGATGCCGACCAGTATAATACCGATAATGGAGGCCCCTAATATAGGGCTAATCCAAAGCATCATAGCAGTAGCACCAATAATGCCGATAATGGCGGATACGAGGCCTGGTACACCTCTACCGATTGTTTCTGCTACAGTATCTAAATCAGACGTAAGGCGGCTTAATAAATCGCCCCGCTGGTGATCGTGAAAGTACTCGATAGGCAATGAGTATAAATGAGTACTCATGCGTGTACGTAAAGCGAGTACTGTCTTTGAACCGATAGAGGCCATCACGTATTCCCCAAAGTAGGTGAATAAGGCATGCCCACTATAGATGGCAATAAGCCAGAGGATGATTGTATCAATAGAGGTAAAGATAGTATTGATATCTTGATCTGTTTGTAATCCACTAACAATAGCATCTACCACTTTACCAAGTAACACTGGAGCGGAGACCTCAAATATAGCCGCAGTAATAAGTGCTAAGATGAGGAGCGCAAGCCAGCCCCATTGGCTTTTAGATTCGATTAGGAAACGACGTAATGGGCTCATGCTGTCACCTCCTGAGATGCTAAAATCTGTTGATATACAGTAGAGGTAGTTGCTAGCTCGTCATGTGTACCATATCCTGCAACTTGACCCCTGTTGATGATTAGAATATGGTCTGCTTTTTTTGCGGCACTTACCTTTTGCTCCACAGAAATGAGGGCTGGCCGATTGTCCTTTTGTAACTCCTCATGTAGCGCTGTACGAATAGCACGTTCTGTAGTGCCGTCTAGGGCGGAAAAGCTATCGTCGAATATGAATAAATCAGGTTTACGCACTAAGGCTCTAGCCATGGCAAGGCGTTGCCGTTGACCACCAGATAGATTGGTACCACCTTGAGAAACCGTATACTGGTAACCACCGTCGAGACGATTGATAAACTCATCTGCCTTAGCCAAGTGGCATGCATTTTCTACATCTTCTACAGACAGTACTTGTCCTGATGCGGCTCCATATCGAACGTTCATATCGATAGTTCCGGTAAACAAATAAGCCTTTTGCGGTACATAGCCAATATGAGCGCGCAAGTCATCTACATTCCAATCATAAATGGATTTACCTTTAAAGAGAATATCTCCAGATTCAATAGAGAAGAGGCGAGGGATGAGGTTGGTGATTGTACTTTTACCGGAACCGATATCGCCCATAATCGCTAAAGTTTCGCCATGATATACCTTAAAGGAGATATTTTCAAGCGCAGGGGATTCAGCATTGTCGTAACGGAATGTAACGTTGCGGAATTCCAAAAGTGGGGTATTATCGGTTGCGGTTGCAGTTGCGGTTGCGGTTGCCATAGCCGTAGAGTTTTGGTAGCTTCCTTGATTGGTAGAATGCTTAGTAGATTGAGACATTGAATTTGTAATACTACTAGCATATGGTTCAGGGAAAGTATCTGTATTTTCGTGTTCTAATAACTCACGAATACGAGCGTAGCACACGATAGCTTCCGGGATGTCGATGATTACGAATATGGCCATGAGCATGCTCAATAGGATGAGGTTTGCATACTCGATAACGGCCATGATATCACCAACTTGTAGGGCGCCCATGCTGACATTGTAGCCGCCGAACCAGAGAATAGCTACGGTACTCATATTAAATAGAATGAGTATCGTCGGTAAACCGATGGCAAAGGTTTGGCGCAGTTTTTTGTTCAGTCGGGCGGACTCTGAAAAAATAACAATTTCCTTGTCGTTTTCGTAGGTTCTCCTATTGAAAGCTCTGATAACAGGCATACCTACGATATGATCTCGGACTAGATCAGTAATATCATCTAGCTTTAATTGTATAGCTTTGATAATTGGCAAGGCGCGACTTTCAATAAAGATAATGGTAAGTATCATGCAAGCCATAACGGCAAGGATGACGAGACCTAGTTGCCAGCTCTTATAGAAGGTAAGTCCTAGACCGACGCAAATCATGAGTGGCATAGGGAGGATCATATTTAAACCTTCTCCGAGAACAGATTGAATTTTTTCTACGTCCCTGCTTGTGCGCATCAATATAGTGCCGGTACCAAAGTGCGTAAAGTCACGGAGTGAAAAGCATTGTAATGCTTTTACTAGATCGTCACGCAATACCTTGCCTACAGATGCTGAGATATGAGCACTCATAGCAACGCCTAGAATAGCGGATAGGACGGTTAGTAGTGCCACAACAAGCATGTTTATGCTAGAGCTGGTAATCATCTCTAGGTCGCCTTTGAGGACACCATCATTGATGATGGTTGCCGTTAATGTTGGTATATATAATGTGCCTGCCACGGTGAGTAAGGAAAGAAGCGATACTATGGCAGCAGGAAACCATAAGGGTTTTATATAATGCATAAATGGTTTCATGTGAATCCTTTTGATAAATCAATAATTTTTGATATTTATATTATATTGCATAAAATTAAAATTATCTAGTAGGATGAAATTTATTACTAAAAGTTTATTATCAATTAATAAGTGTTATGATTAAGTTTATATCATCTTATTAAAATTTTTGATATACTAAATAGGCATTTTTTTTTGTAATTTTTGTTTTGAAGTAGTAAGGAGAGTTTCTAATGAAGTTGAATTGGAAATTATTCGCACCGCTTGTAGTAGCTATTATTGTATGGCTCATCGGTGCTCCTGAAGGTCTTAGCGCAAATTCTTGGATTTATGTAAGTATTTTCGCTGGCCTCGTGGTAGGGTTGATTTTAGAACCAATGCCACCAGCTTTCATCGGTATCATTGCTGTTACCGTGTCTATGTTGTTTAAGGTTGGTCCTGCCCCTGTGGTAGATAAAGCAACCGGTGTCGCTAAGGCGATTACTGATGCGCAAGCTATCAGCTGGGGCCTTAGTGGTTTCTCTAATGCCATCGTATGGTTGATCTTTGCCGCTTTCATGATTGGTATTGGTTATGAAAACTCTGGCCTTGGTCGTCGTATTGCTTTGTTCCTTGTAGCAAAGCTTGGTAAGTCTTCCTTAGGTCTTGGTTATGCCATTGCTATTACGGACCTTGTGTTGGCTCCATTTATTCCAAGTAATGCGGCTCGTTCTGGTGGTACGATTTATCCAATCGTATCTAGTATTTGTCCGATGTTTGATTCCTATCCAGATAAGAACCCTCGTAAAATTGGTTCTTATTTGAACTGGGTAGCGTTGGCAACTACATGTGTATCTAGCTCTATCTTCTTGACTGGTGCAGCGCCAAATCCATTGGCTCTAGAATTGTCTGCTAAATCTGGTATCGTAGCGGCGAACTGGGGCACATGGTTCCTCGCATTCTTGCCAGTAGGCCTTATCTTGTTCATCATCACTCCATTGTTGACCTATGTATTCTGCAAGCCAGAGGTAAAAGGTTCCCCTGAAATTGCAGCCTGGGCAAAGGATGAGTACAAGAAACTAGGTTCCATGACACGCAGTGAAATCTTCATGGCCTTAATTTCTGTATTGGCTCTTGTGTTGTGGATTGGTGCTTCTACATTCAAAGTAAACCCAACTACAACGGCTTTAATTGTTATTATCTTGATGATTTTCACTAAGATTATGACATGGCAAGACTTCCTTGCTAACAAACCAGCATGGAACGTTTTGACTTGGTTCGCTACACTCGTACCAATGGCTGCTGGCCTTAAAAACGTAGGCTTCTTAGACTGGCTTGCTAAATCTGCAGGTGGTTCTTTAGTTTCTTTAGATCCTACAATGGCAGTTCTTGGTTTATTGTTAGCATTCTGCTTGCTTCGTTACTTCTTTGCTTCCGGCACTGCTTATGTAACAGCTATGGTAGGCTTGTTTGCAACTCTAATTCTTCAAATTCCTGGTGTTGATCCAGCTCAAGTTATGTTAATTCTTTTAGTACCAATGGGTATCATGGGTATCCTTACACCATATGGTACAGGTCACAGCCCAATCTGGTTTGCTAGTGGCTACAACAAAGGTCCTGAATTCTGGAAATTAGGTGCTATCTTTGGTATTATCTACCTTGCAATCTTTATCGTGGTGGGTATTCCATGGATTCAGTTCGTAATGCCACTTTTAGGATAAAGTGCTCCGCCGCATTGTATCTCCTTGCGCTCCATTCGCTGCAAGTCGCTTAGTAGATACAATGCGGCTTCTTTTTATCCTGAAATGGCAAAACTCACTTCAGAGGGCAAGTCGCTGGATAGACATATGGCGGCTTCTTCTATCTTAAAATGGCATAGCTCACTTCAAGAGGGCAAGTCGCTTAGAAGATACAATGCGGCTTTTTTTATCCTGAAATGGCAATACTCACTTTGAGACACGCAAGTCGCTGGAGAGACATATGGCGGCTTTTTCTATCTTAAAATGGCAAAGCTCGACAATTCTAAAAAAATAAATATAATAGTAGAGTGATAGTAAATTTCTTATCTAGTTTCTGATGGAGGTGTTTGTTATGTCTGCTTCAGAGCGTGTGGTGCAGTCGATTTTATATGAGCTTGGTTGTATTTTAATTGGTTGTTTGGTAATGCAGTTTGTTCCGCATGAGGGACAGCCTTTTGTATTAATGGTTATTTTTTCCTTGCTGGCGATGGTTTGGAATTTTGTGTTTAACTGGATTTTTGATAAACTAGTACCAGGTAATCGATTAGCGAGAGGCCCAATCATTCGTACGGTTCATGCTGTGTTATTTGAAGGCTTATTTATGATTGCAACGGTGCCAATTATTATGTACATGATGCAGATGACCTTTTGGATGGCTTTTGTGACGGATATAACGATGACATTAGTTATCCTAGGTTATACGTATGTGTATAATTGGGTATATGATCGGGCACGTCTATATTTTGTAGAGGCTTAGTTTTACTATATGAGGTAAGTACCTCTTAAAAATCTATATTGTATAGTAGGAGGTTCTTATGTCTACCAAATCTATTACGGGCACAGGCCTATTGTTGGCCGTAGCCTTATTAGCGCAAAGCTTGCGCCTTATTTTCCCATTTATTCCTAACCAGGTGAGTATGTTCCTTATCGGTTCCATCACGTCTGCTACGTTTGTACTAGCCACATGGCGCTATGGCTGGAAAAATGGTCTCGTTATTGCCTGGATTGCACCAGTAGTGGCACACTTACAAGGCATGTTGCCATTGCCACCGTTTATTTTGATTACGGCCCTTGGCACGACTGCCTATGTATTTGTAGCGCACTGGTTACAACATAAACCTAAGACATTACTTATCGTTGTGGCGGCTTTAGTGAAAGCAGGTGTTCTATTCGGCGGATATTCCTTGTTCTTTTCTCTATTCCAATTTCCACCGAAGATTGTAAATACCATGTTGTTTGTGTCTAGTTGGCCACAGCTGGTAACATCTTCTTTGGGGATTATCTTGGCATTGCTTATTACAAAACGAACAAAAAATTAGGATAACTTAACCTGAGGTTATGGCAAGCCATTCAAAATAGATATGACTTTTTAGGGGCACTCATAGCGTATGAGTGCCCATTTTTGTTGACCTTAGTCATTGTCTACTTTTATAATTAATATATTGTATACAAATATGAGGAGTTGAATGGAATGAAATTTAATACAAAATGCGTTCATGGCAGCGGTAGACCAGATAGCACTGGTGCAATTTCCCCTGCAATTTATATGTCTAGTACATTTTCCCATCCAAAGTTGGGTGATACAACAGGATATCAATATACACGTGAGTCTAATCCAACACGGGATCGTTTGGAACAATTGATTGCAGGTCTTGAAGATGGTAAGGATGCATTGGCATTCTCTTCCGGCATGGCCGCAGTGGACGCTGTATTCCATCTATTCTCCCCTGGGGATCACATCATTTTAGGTGATGATTTGTATGGTGGCTCTATCCGCATGTTCACAAATATTTACGAACAAAACGGCATTGAGTTCACCTATGTTGGTACATCCAATCTTGATGCGGTGAAAGCAGCTTTCAAACCAAATACAAAGGCTGTTTATATTGAGACACCAACAAATCCGATGATGGAGATTACTGATATTCGTGCCTTGTGTACCTTAGCTCATGACCGCAATGCACTAGTCATTATCGACAATACATTCTTGAGCCCTTATTTCCAAAAACCATTGAACTTAGGTGCCGATATTGTCGTTCATAGTGGTACTAAATTCATCGGTGGTCATCATGACGTTATTTCTGGTTTCACCATTGTAAATGATGATGAATTGGCTGCGAAGTTGCGATTAACTTATAAAACGGTAGGTGCTTGCTTATCCGCTATGGATAGCTGGCTCGTTATCCGCGGTGTAAAAACATTGGCACTTCGCATGGAGCAACACCAAAAGAATGCCATTGCCCTTGCTGAATGGCTTAAAAAACAACCTAAAGTTACAAAAGTGTTGTTCCCAGGCCTTCCTGAACATCCAGGTTATGAAATCAATAAAGCCCAAACTACAGGCTTTGGTGGCATGTTGTCCTTCGAAGTAGATAGCGAAGAAACAGCTAAACAAATCTTAGAAGGTATTAAACTTATTCAATTTGCTGAAAGTCTTGGTGGTACTGAGTCCTTGTTGACATATCCTGTAACGCAAACTCATCCAGATTTAAAACCGGAAGATGCAGAGCGTAAAGGTATTACACGTCGCTTATTGCGCTTATCTGTAGGTATTGAAGATACAGACGACTTGATTGCAGACTTGGAACAAGCTTTCAATAAATAAAGGAGTTCCTATGGGACAATATAATTTTGATCAAATTTTAGATAGAACTCACACAAAATCTTTGAAATACGATTTTGCTGTGAAGCGCGGTAAACCAGCGGACGTATTGCCGTTCTGGGTGGCGGACATGGACTTTGAGGTGCCACCTGAGTTGAAGCAAATTTTGCTAGATCGCGTAAACCATGGTGTATTTGGTTATACAGAATCCGATGATGAATACTTTAAAGTATTACAAAACTGGTTTACTACGCGCTTTAACTGGACACCAGACCGAAAATGGCTAGTTAAAACACCTGGTATCGTCTTTGCCTTGGCCATGGCGGTTCGCGCTTTCACCAATGAAGGGGAAGGCGTGCTTATCAATCAACCGGTATACTATCCATTTAGTATGGTTATCGATGATAATGATCGCCGCCTTATCAATGTGCCATTAATCAAAGGGGAAGACAAATATACCATCGATTTTGAAGGTATCGAGCGTGCTATCGTGGAGGAAAATGTAACATTATTCCTCTTGTGCAATCCGCATAATCCTGTAGGTCGCGTGTGGACTGAGGATGAGTTAAAACGTCTTGGCGACATTTGTATTAAACATAACGTACTCATCGTAAGCGATGAAATCCACGCTGACTTTGTTTGGAAAGGACATACTCATAAGGTCTTTGCTGACCTAGGTGAAAGCTATGCAGAGCATTGCATCGTATGTACTGCACCGAGCAAGACCTTCAATATTGCAGGTTTACAAGTAAGTAATATTTTCATTCCTAATGATTCCTTACGTCGTCGTTTTATTAAAGAAATTGATCGTGCTGGCTATAGCCAGTTAAATACGATGGGCATCGTTGGTTGTGAAGGGGCCTACAAAGTTGGGGCACCTTGGCTCGACGAGTTAAAAGAATACATTCAAGATAATATTCAATTCACCATCGACTATGTAGCAAAATATATGCCGAAAATTCACGTATATCGTCCAGAAGGGACGTATCTCATGTGGCTAGATTGCTCTAAGTTGCCATTAAGCCCTAAGGAACGTGATGAATGGATTATCAATGAAGCTAAATTGTGGCTCGATACGGGATCCATGTTTGGCGTCGATGGAGAAGACTTTGAACGTATTAATGTCGCTTGCCCTCGTAAGGTATTAGAAGAAGGGCTCGAAGCTTGGCGACGTGCTTACGAGGCTAAAGGCTTTTAATTAGATTAGTTAAATTGTTTCGATTAGGTTATCAAATTGTAGAATATATAGAGGTGAGAATATGCCTATTAAAGTAATAAAAAATTTACCGGCCATTACGAAATTAGCTCAAGAGAATATTTTCGTGATGGATACAGAACGGGCGGAAAATCAACAAATCCGACCTTTGCAAATATTGCTAGTCAATTTGATGCCTACTAAAGAAGTTACTGAAACTCAAATCTTACGTGCTCTCAGTAATAGTCCATTGCAAGTGAATTTAACATTATTGCATACTGCATCTCGCAAGGCTAAAAATACAGATGAACAATATTTAGAAACGTTTTACCGTACCTTTGATGAAGTGAAAGATGAGTTCTTTGATGGCATGATTATCACTGGAGCTCCTGTAGAATTAATGCCCTTTGAAGAGGTAGACTATTGGTCTGAATTGGTAGAGATTATGGATTGGGGCGAAGAGCATGTATACTCTACGTTCTATATCTGCTGGGGTGCTCAAGCTGGTTTGTATCACCACTTTGGTATAAATAAATCCATTATGGATGAGAAGTTATTCGGCGTGTACGAACATGATATTTACAATGATCGTCCAGTATTATTACGTGGTTTTGATGAGAAATTCTGGATGCCACACTCCCGTCATACAACGGTTTCCTTAGAGCAAATTAAGGAAAATCGAGATTTGGAATTGTTGGCAGGTTCTGAGGCAACAGGGGCAGCTATTGTTCGCAGCTTAGACAATAAACATATCTTTGTATTTGGTCATGCCGAATACGATTGGGATACACTTAATCGTGAATATGAACGAGATGTTAAAAGAGGGTTGGATATTGCAGTTCCTGAAAATTACTTCCCAGATGATGATCCTAAACAACGTCCTATCGTACGCTGGCGTTCTGTAAGTACATTGTTATTTACAAACTGGTTAAATTACTATGTATACCAAGAGACACCGTACATTATTGAACAAATTCAAAAAATGAAATTTGAGCGCGATAAAAATTTAGGTGCCTATATCTAAACTATCGTATGTAGCGATTGCCCCTAATTACTTCTGATTGTCTCTAGTATGAGCTAGTCAGTTAGAAGTGACTAGGGGCTTTTCGGTACGTTCTTTTATCAAATTACTTAGATCGCCTGGGGAATTTGAAACTACTTGGTGGCTTTTAAAGTCCGCTATAGTTTTAAGTTATGGATAAGTTCATATAAAAAATAGTAGACATAATTTTTAAAGCATAGTACTATACTAGGTATAAAGAACGAACTCAATTCACAGTTAACATAAAGGAGTTGTCATAATGAGTAAACAATACAGATTTGAAACTTTACAATTACATGCGGGTCATACGGTAGATCCAACAGGTGCGCGTGCAGTACCTATTTACCAAACTACATCTTTCGTATTTAAAGATGCTGAAGAAGCAGCTGGTCGCTTTGCTTTGACTAATCCTGGTGGTATTTATTCCCGCCTTGGCAATCCTACTACTGATGTATTGGATGCTCGTGTGGCACAACTTGAAGGTGGTGCAGGTGGTATCGCAGTAGCATCTGGTTCTGCAGCGGTTACATATTCCATTTTGAACGTAGCAAATGCTGGCGATAATATTGTTGCTGCATCTACATTGTATGGTGGTACTTACAACTTGTTCACAGCTACATTGCCACGTTTTGGTATCGAAACTAAATTTGTAAACCCTGATAATTTGGAAGAATTTGAAGCAGCTATTGATGAAAATACTAAAGCTGTTTATATCGAGTCCATTGGTAACCCTGGTATTAACCTCGTCGATGTACAAGCAGTAGCTGATATTGCACATAAACACAATATCATTTTGATTGTAGATAATACATTTGCATCTCCATACTTGTTCCGTCCATTAGAACATGGTGCTGACGTAGTTGTACATTCTGCTACTAAATACCTTGGTGGTCATGGTACAACATTGGCTGGTGTAATAGTAGAATCTGGTAAATTCGATTATAAAGGTTCTGGAAAATACCCTGGCTTCTCCGAAGGTGATGAACATTACAATGGTTTAGTGTATGGTGATTTGCCAATTCCATTCACTGTAAAAATTCGTGCTCAATTGCTTCGTGATACTGGCGCATGCATTACACCACTTGCAGCATGGCAAATCTTACAAGGCGTTGAAACATTGTCCTTGCGCGTAGAACGTCACGTAGAAAATGCTCGTAAAGTAGTAGATTTCTTGACTAAACATCCTAAAGTAGGATGGGTAAGCTATCCAGAATTAGAAGATAGTAAATACAAAGCTTTAGCTGACAAATACTTCCCTAAAGGTGTTGGTGCTGTATTCACATTCGGTGTAAAAGGCGGTAAAGAAGCAGGTATTAAACTTGTGGACTCCTTGGAAATCTTCTCCAACTTGGCTAACGTAGCCGATGCTAAATCCCTTGTTATTCATCCAGCATCTACAACACATGCACAACTTAACGAAGAACAACAAAAATCTGCTGGCGTAACACCAGATATGATTCGTGTATCCATTGGCCTTGAAAATATCGATGACATCATCGAAGACTTGGCACAAGCTTTGGATAAAGCATAATTTTCCTACTTCCATTATGGAAATACTATAGATCAAACTTTCAGAACATACAAATGACATTCTTGAGCTCTGACCTCGCTTAAGAAATAGAACACAAACTATCAGACCTATAAAACTTATACAAAAGACCTCCCTTCGTGGGAGGTCTTTTTGTGTTGAAGTATGTATTCTAGTTAATTGTAAATTAGACTGTTGTGTTATGGTAGACATCTATAAGTATATAGTAATATCTGGAGGATAGAGGATAGAAAAAAGACCTTGAATTCAACGATCCAAGGTCTTTTAAAGGGAGTATAGTGTGTGTAACGTTCGGTCTGTGGTGTGTGAGCACAGACCTTTTACCTATTGTGTGAGATAGGGTTTTGGGAGAGCCCTTTATGAGTTATAGGGCTCTCTAAGTTTGTGTGTTAGTTTGTGTGTTAGAGAGTGTATCCATTGGGATACTGTGTGTATAGTATGTGTGTTATATGTGTAGTGTGTCATCTTAGTGGGTTAGGATAGGGGTTCACTAGATGAAAAGAGCTTCTTAGTATTTTGTAGTTTTTACTTTAGCACTTAAAACTTTACCGTTCATGCCATCAACTTTTACTTCTGCCTTTTTATCGCCACCAGTTGTCATGTCGAATTTGTATACAGCTCGGCCGTTTTCACGTTCAACAGTCCATTCCATAGTTTGGAAGTCGGAACCAACTTTTTCAAGAGCTTTTGTTTCAGCTACTTCAGGGATGATGATATTTTGAACGTTAATAGTTTTGCTAGCTTTAGCATAGCCTTTAACTTCTTTACCAACGATTTGGCCAGTTGCTTCGTCTACTTTAAGTTCTACTGCACGATTGTTGTAGTAACCTTCTACTTCATAGTAAGGGTTATGTTTAGCATCGTAAGAAATAGATTTTACAGTAGCGCCAGGGAATTGTTGTTGGAATACTGTAACAGCGCCCATGTAATCAACAGAATAGTTAGCTTGAGCGGATGGAGCTACGCTACCAACACCTTTCCAGTTGCTATTGTTGTTGTAAGCATGGTTGCTAGCTGCGCCAACTACGCCTGCTAATAATACTGTACTAACGCCAAATGCACATAATACCTTTGATACTTTTTTAACATTTTTCATAATGAATGCCTCCTAATATAAGGTACGTTTATATACTGTTTTGTGAAAGTAGATTTTACTCAATCTACTTACGTATAATTTAATGTTGCTACATGAATATAAGATGAAATTTAAAGTTTTTTGTATGAAGATGAGTATATCTTTTAGTTATTATGAACGATTGGTAATAACTATAATGTATAGTCAAAAAAACAAAATACTTGAAATTGCTGTATATATAGTATTAGACTACATAGTTAACTAAAAGTCAACACGCATAGTTGACAATTAAAAATACAAGTGATTTAATTTAGATAGTTAGTAGGTTGTAGTTTATTGATGTGTTATTAATGGAGGTATACCATGAGTTCAACCGTGTCGAAACAAGGTCGCATCACTACCCGTCAGTTAACGATGACAGCACTTTTTGTCGCATTGATTGCCGTAGGTGCTTTTATACGGGTACCATTACCAAATTGTCCATTTACATTACAAATCTTATTTACTACTCTCGCAGGCATTGTATTAGGCAGTCGATTGGGGGCTGCTAGCGTTGGCATATACATTGTCTTAGGTTTAATTGGGGTACCAATTTTTACATCTGGTGGTGGTCCTGGTTACATTTTACAACCTACCTTTGGCTATTTGATCGGTTTTATGGTAGGTGCTTATGCAGTAGGTCGTATTGCAGAATCTATGGAGAAACTTTCCTTTAAACGATTATTAGTAGGTTCCATATTAAATCTATTTATCGTATATGGCCTTGGTATGATCTATCTATACTTCATTATGAACTTGTATTTAGGTAAACCAATTGGAGTAGAGGCCGTTATTATTACATGCTTCTTGATTCCAGTAGGTCCAGATATCTTCCTTTGTGCCGTTGCGGCATCTCTTGGCAAACGAATTGTTAAAGAATTACATCGATAATATAGTCTCTATATAATACTATTATATGTTTACCAAATATATGTTTATTAAAACCGAGGCATTATGCCTCGGTTTTTGTTTATATATTTATTTAAGCCTGTTTAAGGCTATGGGTTTAAGATTGTTTGTTAAGGATATACATAACCTAAAATAGGTTCTGCTGATTTTATTTTTGTAATTTCTACGTATGGTTGTTGACGACCGTGGAAATCTCGTGTAGATACTTTGCCTTCGATAGAAACCCATTGTTCATTGGCTAAACTATCGCCATCTGGTTTATAGGCGGTCATGCCAATCGGTGCCACGTCAGCAATACAGCAGGACATAGCCATACGAGAGATGGTAAATTCATTAGATTTTAGCGTGTTATCATCGCGGTTTACATAGCCTGTCATATATACTGTGTAGTCTTTGTATTGGTCTACATTAGATCCAACCTTTACGATTGTTTGATAGAAATTATCTGAATTTAAAACGATTTCTTTTTTATCTTTAGAAATGCCAGGCTCTTTGCTTTCACTATTAACAGTAATCACCTCGCCGATGGCATCATTTGTAAAGTCGAAGTTGTTTGTATCATCATTGATGCGTGCAGCACCTTGAACACTAGTTGTAGGCACAAGGACAGGGGGAACGATGAGTAAAACTACAGGAATAATGATAGGTACGATAGAGCGCCAGTTGTGTTTATAATAGCGCGATGGAGCCCAAATAACCGTAGCCAATCCGCCTAATATGAGAGCTACACTGCTAATGCCTAGCAGTAGTTCATATCGTGGTGCGATATAGTTCAAATAACGACCGGTTACGATTAGGTATACACAGCAGATACCTAAGATGAGGTAAAGTAAGCCTTTCACAATGGAAAAGCGATCTTTAAGTCCTAATTTCATAGAATCATCTCCTTTTATATTCATGAAGAACTGAAATAGTAATGACTAAACATTAGCTTAAAAAGAATTGAAAACCTAATGCGGCTAAATAGGATATAACAACAATTGTTAAGCCTAGACGAAGAATAAATGATGTAGGCATATATTGTTTTAAAATATATACATTTTTAATATCGAGCATAGGTCCTAAGATGAGGAAACCCATGACTGAGCTCATAGGGAACAGAGTGCTCAAGGATTTGCCTATAATAGCATCTGATGTAGAGCAAACAGAGAAGAAGAACGCTAATAATAGCAGAATTGGGATGGCCCACACATCAGGTAATGTGATACCGGCATTGATGAGCCAAGGCTTTCCATACACTTGTACTACGGATAGTACACAAGCTGCAATGGAGAAATAGAATAAGAGCTGGGAGAACTCTTTTTCCATATGAATTAGTAATCTTCTTTTATTGATATGTTTACTTTTCGATGCTTCTAAGACGATTTCTTCATAACTTAGGTTCTGTGCCGTTTTAGCTTTCATCATAGACGTAGATGGTGGTATAAAACGGAATGATAAGGCTATCAATAAAGCTACGCCAAGGCCAAGTATGATACGCCATACGGAGATCATTGGATTATCTGGGAAGGCATACCAGGTGGATAGAATAGTAATCGGATTGATGATTGGGCTGGCGAGCATAAATAGGATGGCTACAGATAATGGTACGCCTCTATCTGTAAGTGCTTTAAATAATGGAATAATAGCACAGTCGCAAACTGGTAAGGCTAAACCACTAACCATAGCGGCACCATAGCTCTTCCAAGAATGATTTCCTAATAGTTTTAGCAGTATTCTTTGTGGTACGAAATAGCGAATTACTGTTGATCCAATGGTTCCTAATAATAGGAACGGGATAGCCTCAATAATGAGGCCTGTAATGATGGCAAAACATTGATGAATAGAGTAAGGAATGTCATGACGGAATGCAGTGACTAATAGTATGTAGGCTGTAATGCCGATAACTAATAGATTTGGTATGAGTCCCCACGTAGAATTGCGGCATAATTCTGCTACCTTTTCTGGCGCTGGCGCAGTTACAATCTTGGCGTCACTGTTATAGGTCCGTAATAAGGCGTGATGTGTATCGGTTTCTGTGATGATACAATCGGCACTATATAATTGGCTTGTTACATCATTACCTAAACCAGGCAAAATGGATGCAACGAATTGGTCTGTACAAAGATATAATACCTTTTCGATTTGTAATAGATGGCGCAGCTTATCACTATATAGCAAGGCTTCTAGTTGGTGAAAGCTGATCATACCGTTCCATTCAATCCATATTTCTTTAGGCTTTACCTTGTCGATATAGCTTGCGATTTCATTAGCTATAGAACTATATGTGTGGGGTTCATTAGGCGTAATTGCACTAAGCCTATCAGGATTGAGTTGTAATCCTTCTTTGATGAGTGATACAGTACCTTCTTCGGCGCTGATACATGCTGTGCCACCAAGCTTTTTACGATATTGTAGTTGTTCATTTATGAAAGTACTTTTACCAGAACCGATGAATCCGGTAACGATATAAACAGGTATCATGATTGACACACTTCGTTATGTACCATTGGCACATTAAAATCTGTACCAATAACAACTAAGCTATAGTCCGTGGACTCACTAGGGGATAGGGAACAGTAATGGGTACCGTATTGCAACTCATGAGGTCCTTCGGCGGTCGGTACAATCCCTTTAGCACGGAGTACGGTATCTGGCATACCTTCTAAGATGGTTTTCCATTGAACTAATGTGAGCGTACGCAAGTCTTTAAAGGTATGGCTCATAAATAGATGTTCGTCATGTAGAGAGTGGTCATCATGACAATGATAGAGACGTTTGATATAGTCTCGTAACGCAATGGTGCTCCATGCTTCTTCGTGAATTGGAGTATTTGGTGCTAACTCGTGAATCATACGTTTTGTAATGCTTGTTTGTTGGATATCCTCGGTATGACTTAAGAAGATGGCATCACTATTTGTGATTTGATCTTTAAAGAAGAGGCCAAAGTTTTTGATAAACATAGGTGCTTGCATGGCATCTACGGTGGTTACCGATGCATGAACATAGGCGGATTTTGCAATCTCTTCATCCTCGCATGTATGGATGATTTCGCTTAATTTGCTGACCCCTGATGGTTCAATATAGATGGTATCTACATCGTAATTTTGCAGAATGTCGAGCAGTGCTTGTTGGAAATTTCCTTGCAAGCTACAGCAAATACAGCCAGATGTAACTTCACGAATGGTAGCCCCTGTTTTTGCAAGATTTGCTGCATCGAGGCTGGTTTCACCAAAATCATTTTCTATAATTAAAATTTTATCTGTAGATTTATGTTCTTTTAGTATGTGTTGTAAAAATGTTGTTTTTCCAGACCCTAGAAATCCGGATATGATAACAATAGGGATCATACGTACCTCCTGAGTAATGTAAACACAGTATACACCTATAGGATAACACAGAAAATACACCCTAGGGTATATGCATAGTTATGAAAGTACTATTTTTCTTAAAATTCTCATTAAATATATTGGTTATATACCTTATATGAGTATAGTGACAGATGTATTTAATATTCATAATTGATTGTGAAAAGTATTGTATATATCGATTTACGTATATATGAAGAGATACTCCTCTATGAATAAATATTAATTTCAAATTTTGGGAGAAGAATATAAAAAAATCCCTCCTATAGAAGACTCAGTCGAGGGAGAGTTGACTGAACTCCTTATAGGAGGGTGAGAAGAGAATTCGTTATATAAATCTCTAATTAGATTACCTTTAGTATGCCAAATTATACATAAAGTATATAGTCAATATTACTATTTTATGTTTATTGTAACTTAGCTAATAAAGCTTTTAGATATACATATACATTTTCAACAGATGGTAAATGAACGCGTTCCATTGGTGTATGTGGACTTACGATAGTAGGACCAAAGCTGATCATTTGTGTATTTGGTAGTACACCTTTTAACAAGCCACATTCGAGACCGGCATGAATTGCGTTGACATTCGCTGGTGTATCAAACATTTCGTTATGTAAGGAAATAGCTTGCTCTTCAAGTTTTGATCCTTTGTCATATTCCCATGCTGGATAGCCACCAGTGCGTTCTGCAGATACGCCAAGTGTTTTTGCAAGAAGAAGCATTTTCTTTGCTAAGAATTCAAGGCTGTTACTGTTAGAACTACGAATCGAGATGAGTACTTCAATAGTATGTTCATTTTCGCGTACGATTGCGATGTTGTCAGAAGTTTCTACAAGATTTGGGATAGATTTGCTTACAGAATGAACACCATCTTGTGCAAGATAGATGTAAGTAATGAGGGCTTCTGTTGTATCATCCGCATAGACTACATCAGGTGTTGCGACATCTTCTACGACAAATTTAAGACCTGGATCTTGGATACCATATTCATGGAGATATTGTTTTTCTTGGTATGCAATTAATGTTTTAATAGCCTCTACATCTTCAGCGCGTACGGATAATACGGCAACTGCTTTAGAAGGAATGGCATTATGTTTTACACCACCTTCAAAGGATGCTAAGCATACAGGATATTGTTGTTGAATATCATAGAGTACACGTGTTAATACTTGGTTTGCATTTGCGCGTTGTTCGCAAATTTCAATGCCGGAGTGGCCACCTTTAAGGCCTGTTACGGTAAAAGATAAGCCTGCATCATAACCAGGTTGGTTGTTTTCGCGCAATAATGGAATGTTTACGTGAACATGACAACCGCCAGCACAGCTAACAGTGAAGTCGTGTTCTACCTCTGTATCGAGATTGAGTAGGTAATCGCCACTTACTTGGCCTTCTTTAATGGCGAAAGCGCCATCCATGCCAGTTTCTTCATTGGTAGTGAACAATAATTGCATAGGTCCATGTTGTTGACTATCATCTTCGAGGATAGCAAGCATCATCGCACCACCCATACCGTTGTCCGCACCTAGTGTAGTGTGGTCTGCGTGCATCCATTCACCTTCGATGATGTTTGCAATAGGATCCTTGGAGAAGTCATGATTGGAGTCATGATCTCGTACACAAACCATATCGATATGGCCTTGTAAGATGATAGAAGGTCGGTTTTCATAACCTGGAGACGCTGGCTTTTTGATGACTACATTAAATTGATCGTCTTGATGAACCTCAAGCCCCAAGTTTTTAGCGAAGTTTACGATATAATCGCTGATGCCTTTTTCGTTTCCTGATTCACGAGGAATTTGGCTCATTTCTTTAAATATTTCTAATACGCGTTTTGCTTGAACGATTGATTCCATAATGGTTCCTTTCATTCTCATGTAAATAATAGATATATATGTTGATTGATTATACGGAATACTTAGTGTTTTTATTAGTATCTGAATTTGTAATACTAATAAAAGAATTTATTCCAGTGATAACTTTCACAGACATATATATGGAATATATAAATAGTTAGTATATATATAGTTATATCACAAGAATGATTATTAGGATAGTTTATGAAAACTGTAGTATATGTATGTACTAGCTATATAGGAATAATAATGTATAATGAGGATATACGATTAACGATTAATTAAATCCATTAGATTTTAGAAGGTTGGTGAACCGATGCAACACGACAGTCGCAATATTAGTATGCTTATGGATTTTTATGAGATGACCATGGCACACGGCTATTTTACACAACATGAAAATACAGATCGCGTCGCTTTTGATGTGTTCTTTAGACGCAATCCAGATAAGGGTGGCTTTGCCATTTTTGGTGGTCTTGAACAAATCGTTGAGTACATTTTAAATCTACATTTTGATGAAAGTGATATCGATTTTTTACGGAATCAAGGAATCTTTAGTGAGGAATTTCTAAACTATCTTAAAGATTTCTCCTTTACTGGTGATGTATATGCGTTCCCAGAAGGTTCTATTATTTACCCGAATGAACCAGTTATAACCATCGTTGCCCCTCTCATAGACGCACAAATCGTAGAAACTGCAGTGCTAACTATGATGAACCATCAGTCCCTTATCGCTACAAAGGCTAATCGCATCGTTCGTGCTGCGGATGGGCGTGTAGTAGCCGATTTTGGGGCTCGTCGAGCTCATAATGTGGATGCCGCTATATATGGTGCGAGAGCAGCCTACATTGGTGGGGTACAGTCTACGGCAACTGTTTTAGCGGGCCAACAATTTGGTATTCCTGTGAGTGGAACCATGGCTCATAGTTGGGTTATGTATCATGATTCTGAATACGAAGCTTTCAAAGCTTATGCTGAAGTGTATCCGGATGGGGCTGTATTCCTTGTTGATACCTATGATGTATTAAACTCTGGGGTTCCTAATGCTATTAAAGTAGCTAAAGAGGTATTGGAACCTATGGGAAAACGCTTAAAAGGCATACGCCTTGATTCAGGTGACCTTGCTTACTTAGCTAAAAAAGCGCGTCGTATGCTTGACAAGGCAGGCTTAGAAGATTGCAAAATTATGGCTTCCAATAGTCTTGATGAATATACAATAACCTCTTTATTGGGACAGGGTGGTCCCATTGATATCTTTGGTGTAGGTGAAAGACTGATTACCTCTAAGAGTGACCCTGTATTTGGCGCCGTATACAAGATTGCTGGTGTTGAAAAGAATGGTTTGTGGGAGCCTCGCATCAAGATTTCTGAATCTGTTGAAAAGATTACGAACCCAGGTTTTAAAAAGGTGTATCGCGTATACAATGATAAAGGGCGTGCCATTGCAGATTTATTAACATTGTTAGAAGAGGTGCCAGATACGACAGAACCATATCGTTATATCGATCCAGAACAACCATGGCGTGAATTGTACTTTGAAAATTGCACCTTTAAAGAGATGAAACAACTCATTATTAAAGATGGCAAGCTTATCGTAACATTACCGACACTAGAAGAGCTTCGTCAATACGTTAAAGACCAATTAGACCGCGAAATTTGGTTAGAAGAACAGCGCTTTGAAAATCCACATCGTCATTACCTTGATATGAGTCCAGGATACTATCAAATGAAAATGGATTTATTAAATCGTATTTTCCGGAAGAAATAGGAGGGCTTATGTTAGACCATCCAGAATCAACCAAAGAGGCTCTCGTTCAATGGATTCGAGATTATTTTAGTCAAAATGGGCCTAGTTGTAGCGCCGTAGTAGGTATTTCAGGTGGTAAGGACTCCACAATTGTGGCTGCTTTATGTAAAGAAGCCCTTGGGGCAGAACGCGTAGTAGGTGTTCTTATGCCGAATGGAATTCAGTCTGATATCGATGATGCCAAGGCTGTAGTGGCACATTTGGGGATTCCACATATCATAGTGAATATTGGAACTGCCTATGAAGCTTTGACAAATGCTATCATTCAAGGTGAAGGTTATAAAGCAGTTACTGGTAGAACTGATATATCCAAGGATGCAGGAATTAATACACCACCGCGTCTTCGCATGACAACGCTATATGCAGTAGGGCAAAATTTGCCAAATGGGGCACGCGTAGCTAATACATGTAATGGATCTGAAGATTATGTAGGGTATTCTACAAAATATGGCGATAGTGCTGGGGATTTTAGTCCTCTTGCCAATCTTGTCGTAGAAGAGGTGCGCCAAATAGGTCGATTACTTGATATTCCAAAATATCTTGTAGATAAGACGCCTAGTGATGGACTCAGCGGTCTATCTGATGAGGATAAATTAGGATTTACCTATGCTGTATTAGATCGATATATTAGAACTGGAGAGATAGAAAATCCTGAAACGAAAGAACGTATTGATTATTTAAATCGTATTAATAAGCATAAATTAGAATTGATACCGTCCTTTCACCCACAATGTTGAGAGAGGACTTGTTTTAGCTAGTCTAATTCATGCTAATGTTGATTAACAAAAGATTTACTATTTCTTATGTATTTTATGATGGAGGTAATATGGAGACAAAAATTGCGTTGATTGGTACGGGCGGTACAATTGCTGGACAAGGCGCATCCGATACAGATTTGACGGGCTATACTGCAGGTGTACTAGGCCTCGATGAAATTTTAGATTCCGTACCAGGCACAGAACCATATGGTCCATATACATATACTCAGTTTAGTAATATTGAAAGTTCTGATATTACTGTCCAGCATTGGTTGGATTTATCTAAGTTAGTACAAGAATTAGTAAATCAAGAGGCTATAGGCGGTGTTGTTATTACTCATGGAACAGATAGCATGGAGGAGACAGCTTATTTTCTTAATCTTACTGTTCATACAGATAAACCCATCGTTATTACTGGCTCGATGAGACCTGCTGGGGCAATTAGTGCAGATGGTCCTATTAATTTATTACAAGCGATTCAAGTGGCAAGAACACCTGCATCTGTAGGTAAAGGTGTGCTTGTTGTTCTAAATGGCTATGTTGATGGGGCGCGTGATGTGTCCAAACGGAATACAACTAATGTGGCTACCTTTGACAGTCCATTAGTAGGTCATCTTGGTATCGTCCAGGATGGTGTAGCTCATTATTATAAAGCCTCTACTCGTCGTCATACGAAAGAATCCATCTTTGATGTACATGACTTAACGGAATTGCCTCGTGTAGTTATTTTGACTTGCTATGGCGGTATGGATGACATGGTGCCAATGAGTGTAGTTGCCACTAATCCTGATGGACTCATCTTGACTGGATTGGGTCATGGTACAATTCCCCAAAATGTACGTCAAATAACACAAAATACAGCATTCCCAACTGTACGTGCCTCTCGTACAGGGAGTGGCATGGTATCTGCTGTACCACAAGATGCACTAGCAGGCTATCTCGTAAGTGATACATTGAGTCCACAAAAAGCTCGCATTTTATTGATGCTGGGGCTTACAAAAACTAAAAATCTTAAAAAGTTACAACAGTTTTTCTATGAATATTGATTAGAAAATAAAAAAGATTTGAGAAAAACTCTCAAATCTTAATTTGATATTCATTTTCAAGTATTATACTATGTGTAACAGTTTTATATGCAATGAACCGCACATCACGATCGCTTAGGATGTGCGGTTTTTTATTTCGCCTAGAATGCGTATTTTTTATTCGGCGCCAATAGCATTTTCTAAGGCCCGTTGGATACCTACATAAACTGCTTTAGCCAATGTGTCTCCAAATAGGGAGAAGGAGCCGGCGTCCTTTAACACATCACCATTTGTATCTATGGTGAGAATGATACCATCTGTGGATGTTCCTGTAGCAGAAGTCTTGCGTTCTTTTGTAATTGCTTCAGGAATATCTTCGTTGATAAATGGATAGAGGCGTACACTTTCAACACCCCAATCTTGGAGGGCTGCGCTTTTAGCCTCCGTAATTGTCATGATGGCTTTCACCATGGCACTATCTGTTAAAGCCTTGTTTGTAAAGACTAGTATGTTGATTGTGCCAGGCGTCACAAACGCTCCGTCCCGTTCTTCATAGCAATACCCTGTGCCTGCACGATGGGCCGTTTTTTCATAGCCTGCAGTAACGATGGTCTCCACAATCGTATCGTGCTCCTCGACCTTGGCGTATGCGTGAAGGTTCATTGTAGCAGACGTAAGAAGCGCTGTACTAAAATGAACTGGTGTATCGATCTGCTCGAATTCTTGGGCTAAATAGTTGGCTACCGAGCCACCTGGTAAATCTTTTTCTGTTTCGATTTGGTATGTTAATTGTTGATTTCGTACGGCTAACGTATGGTGATACCCACCATTGAGTTGACCACTAGATAAGGCATAATGGATGTCGTCAAAGTGTACTGTAACGGAACTTAATTCTTTCGTTACATGACCTCCTGTTGCAAGCTCTTGTGGTGCTTCATATGGATTGTTGAACATGTAAGTCTCCCTAGATTTAGATTGTTATATATATAATATAAGGATATAATAGTTTTACTAAATTATTGTAAAATACATATGTTAGATTATAACACATATGTTTATTTCGAATATATTTCCGATTCTACCGAATGAGCGTTATATTTTATTCATGGAGGTTAGTATGAGTGAGCTTTTAAATAGGGCTTCTGAATTACTGTTTAAAGATGCAAATGTATTGATTCAATTTCGAGATTGGTTCTTTTCTCAAGCAGGCAATATATTATTAGCTCTTATTATATTTTGGGTAGGTCGTTATGCTATTAAATGGGTGAAAACCTTTGCTGTCCGCATTATGACTAAGGCCTCTTATGACTCTGCTGCGATGAGCTTTATTACGCAGATCATCAATTATGCATTGCTAGTAGGTCTAATATTGATTTGCTTAAATCAAATTGGTGTTCCTACTACATCCTTTGTTGCTGCCTTTGGTGCCTTTGGTTTAGGTATTGGTTTGGCCTTACAAAACAACTTATCTAACTTGGCATCAGGCTTATTAATTCTTATATTTAAGCCTTTTAGAGCAGGTCATGTTATTCAAGTTGGAGATACTGTAGGTAGTGTTAAGTCTATTCAATTTATGTATACTATTATCACTACTAAAGATCAAAAAAATGTGTATATACCAAACTCTATCCTTACCTCCCAAGCCATAACTAATATTGCTTATACCCACGAAAGGGTTATCCCGTTCGTCTTTGATATTGGTTATAACAATAATCATCATGAAGCAATTAAAATTTTAAAAAATATTTTTGCTGCTGATAAACGTGTACTCAATCCTAAAAATATGGAAATTGGTATTTCTGAATTTGGCGATAACTCTGTACGCATTGCTGCCTATGCACGCGTTAAGTCGAAAGACTTCTTAGATGTGCAATATGGAATTATGTCTGATGTAAAAGATGCGTTCGATAAATATGGTATCGACATTCCATATCCTCAACGTGTTGTATATCTTCAAAATGTAGATAACTCTACTGGTGAAATTAAGGGAACTAAGAAAAAGGCAAGTGGAACGGATGTTGCCATTGATGATACCCCTGAAAGTTAATATGTAATGTAGAAAGTGAGATAAATGATATCTTTAACAACTAATGTAAATATACTTTTGAAACGACTTATTTTGATGATAGCCTTTATAGGCGCTATTATTTTTGGTACTAGTGTTTCTCATGCGGCGTATATTGCGCCGCCATCTACGATAGGTGAGGCAGTTGTTCTCATTGATGCGGATACAAAAGAAATCCTATTTGCAAAGAATCCTGATAAGTGGATGCATCCTGCGAGCACTACGAAAATGGTTACCTTGTTAACAGCTCTAGAACTCAAAGGTACACAACTTGATGAACTGGCGACTATTAGTAGTTATGCCACTAGTATGGAGGAATCCAATCTGGGGGTTCGTGTCGGAGATCAAATTACCTTGGAAGGCGTTCTTGAAGGCATGATGGTTGCCAGCGGTAATGATGCGGCCGTTGTAGTAGCAGAAAATGTAAGTGGCTCTGTAGAGAACTTTGCAAAGGACATGAATCGCGTTGCTGCAAAAGCAGGGGCAAAAAATAGTGTGTTTTTAAATCCTCATGGTTTGACACAAATGGGCCATCACTCTACGGCTCGTGACTTGGCGATGATTGCAGCGTATGGTATGAAATACCAAATGTTTCGAGATAAAGTAGCCAATGATTATTATAAGGTGCCTTATCAAAACCGTACGCCAGAAACAATTCGCACTACAAACCATTTCATTCGCAATAAATATCCCGGTGCTAATGGTTTAAAAACTGGCTTTACGAATGCTGCAGGGGAATGCTTGATTGCATCGGCTACCCGTAATGGTCATACTATGATTGTAGTTATGCTTAACGATGATAACCGTTGGGATGAAGCAGTACAATTCCTTGATTACGGTTTTAAACTTCGTGGAGTTATTTAGGAGAACTATTGTGTAATGGGGGTTATATGAGTTCATTTTTTGCATTTTTAAAACGCATGCGCTTTATCAATCGATGGAGCCTCATGCGCAATACAGAAACTGAAAATATTCAAGAACATAGCCTCGAAGTAGCTATGGTAGCTCACAATTTAGCAGCTCTGAAGAACGAATATTTCGGTGGCAATGTAGATATTAATAAGGTGGCTGTTATTGCCATGTACCATGAGGTGAGTGAAATCTTCACAGGCGACATGCCAACACCGATTAAATATTTTGATCCAAAACTTCGTGAACTGTATGGTGAAGTTGAAACATTAGCACAAGAGAAAATGTTATCTACCTTGCCAGAACGATTACAAGCTGTTTATAAGCCTTTCATAGTAGATGCAGAGGATAATCCTGAGTGGCCTATCGTTAAGGCGGCAGATACAATTTCGGCCTATATGAAATGTGTAAACGAACTCAAGGCAGGGAATGATGAGTTTAAAGAAGCACATGACTCCATTTTGGCTAAACTGAAAGCACTCAACATGCCTGAGGTAGATATGTTCCTTGAAACCTATATGCCGGCTCTTGGTAAGAGCTTAGATGAGTTAAATTATTACGAAATCAAATAATGATTAAAAAAGAGACGACGGATGGTCGTCTCTTTTTATTCTATAAAAATAGCCATAACATCTTAATAGACGTCACAGCCATTTTACATCTCAAATAAAGTTTTAGAGATGAGCTGGACGTTCCTAGGCATCTAGCTATCTCTGTTATATTATTATAAGTTTTTGCTAAACAGATGTCAAAGCCTGTAAAGCTTACAAAGATATTATAAAGCATAACAAATTATAATATCTATTTTTCTTCGATAATTTCTTGATTCCTCATTAATATTTTCTTCCCACGCCACGAGAATGCTCGGTGCCCGTATTTAGCTTTGAACTCTTTGTTTGTAAGCATTTCTAGTTCATTAATATCGATGTGTGGTTCGATTTTTTGGAATTCGGGGATTGGTGTTGTAGGAATGTTTTTGTTGTGCGGACATACGTCTTGGCATACATCACAGCCGAATACAAGAGGAGTCTTAGCAATGATTTGTTTTTCTTCAGTCGTTAAATCTCCTTTTTTCTGAGTTAAATAGCTTTTACATGTATCGTATTTAAACTCATGGTTGCCTAAACATTGCCCTAGACATGCTGTGATACAGCGATTACAACCCATGCAAGATTGTTCAAGTGGTGTGTTCGGCTCAAATTCTAAGGTGGTTAATATCGTTCCTATTACTACGTAGGATCCCCATTTAGGGCTGATAAAACAATTGTTTTTGCCATAAAAGCCAAGGCCCGCTAAGTATGCCATGTAACGGTCTGCCAAGGGAGAGGTGTCACAATGTATAGAAAATTGAGCTGAAGTATTCATTTTTTGTAATTTTTCAATAAGTTTTTCTAAATATTCATTAATGACCAGGTGATAATCTGTGCCCCATGTATAGCGGGACAGATTAGATGGACCGTTATGTTTTACGTAGTATGGAAAGAGACAGACAATAGCACTTTTAGGTGTGAACTCAGTTGTTCCTAGTAGTCGTTCCTCCACATCTGCAGCTGTAAATGGACAGGGATTAGTTTCGTACAAAATGGATTTTGCATTTTCAGGTAGAGGCCAAGGGGCAATCCCAAATTCATAAATATGTAATTCTTTGCAAAATTCCTGTAAATTTATATCTTTCATCATAGATTTAGTGGCGAATAATTGGTAAAATAAAAGTATAAGAAACGTGAGGAATTCTATAGATTCCTGCTGAGTTTGTAGTTCGGTGATATCTGTATTTTTGTGGTTATCATCCAGTTCTGTTAGTATTAGTATACCATTGAGAGGACAGATTATGTTAGCATTTATGAAAGTATTACAACCGAAGACGGTGGAAGAGGCTTATGAATTAGCCACAAAAAACAAAACTGCCCCAATGCTAGCTGGTGGCTGCTGGTTGCGTTTAGGTCGGCGCACATGGCCTGCAGTGATTGATATGGCCAGTCTTGACTTGCGTTATGTTCGCGAAGAGAATAACGAATTTGTCATTGGTGCTATGGCAACGCAAGGCGACGTGGAACGTTTTGAGCCATTACAACAATTCTGTGGTGGTGCTGTTGTTAAAGGTGTTAAAGAAATTCTTGGCATTCAATTCCGGAACACTGCTACTATGGGTGGATCTGTAGCAAGCCGCTTCGGCTTCTCCGACATTATTCCTGCATTAATGGCAGTACATGCAGACATCGTTACTTTTAAAGGCGGTCGCATGTCCATACATGACTATATGAAATACAGAGAACGTGATATCCTCGTGGAAATCCGTATCCCTAAAGTAGATGTGCCTGTAGCTGTAGAGGCTCTTCGCATCTCTCGTGGTGACTTCCCAGTGTTGACAGGTGCACTTCGCCGTGATGACAAAGGCGTTGAAGTGTACATCGGTACAAGACCTGGCGTGCCTCAATTAGCAGAAAAAGCAAGTGCTCTGCTTTCAGAAAAAGGATTGTCTGCAGCAAAAGAAGCAGGTCAATTGGCCTCTGAAGAGTTAGTTTACCAATCTAACTCTCATGCTTCCAAAGAATATCGTATGGAAATGGTAAAAGCTATGGTTCAACGCTTGTCTAAGGAGGTGGCACAATAATGGAACTCGTACTTAATATTAATAATAAAAATGTAACTGTTAATGTGCCAACGGATGAAATGTTATTGGATACATTGCGTAATCTTGGTTACTACAGCGTACGTTGTGGCTGTGACACAACAAACTGTGGCCTTTGCACTGTATGGGTAGATGACGAAATTATCTTGTCTTGTGCATATCCTACATTCCGTGCGCCAGGTCATAAAATCACTACATTAGAAGGCTTGCAAGAAGAGGCTGAATTATTAGCGGCTTGTATTGCTAGCGAAGGAGCTGACCAATGCGGCTTCTGTACAACTGGCATGATGATGAGTGCTATCAATTTGAAACGTAAAAATCCAAAGGCTACTGATGATGAGATTCGTGAATACCTCATCGGTAACTTGTGCCGTTGTACTGGCTATGAATCACAACTTCGAGGGGTTCGTAAATTCTTAGAAGGAGGCCTAAAATAATGAATAAGCACATTGGTAAATCTTATGATAAGGTTGACTCTAAAGGTATTTTGACGGGCAAACCGTCTTATACTGGCGATTTTGTTCCAAAAGATGCGCTCGTTATTAAGGTTCTTCGTAGCCCTCATGCACAGGCGCGCATTAAATCAATCGATACATCTAAAGCTAAATTGATTCCTGGTGTAGAAGCGATCTTTACACATGAAGACGTGCCTAATACTCGTTTTACATTGGCTGGTCAAACCTACCCAGAGCCATCTGCTTATGATGCGCTTATCTTGGATCCTGTAGTTCGCTATGTAGGCGATGAAGTGGCTCTTGTTGTTGCAAAAGATGAAGCTACAGCACTTAAAGCGATGCCTCTTATCAAGGTTGAATACGAAGTACAAAAACCTGTACTCGATATGCATACGGCTATCGACCATGAAACAGTAGTCCACCCTGAAGATGATATTCACAATAATATCCCTGTAGGTCAAGATTATAAACGCAATATTTGCGTATCTTATCATAAACGAGTAGGCGATATTGAAGCTGAACTTGCAAAATGTGATTATGTAGTAGATGGTACTTACTTTGACCAAGCTACACGCCAAACAGCAATGGAACCATTCCAAAGTTATGGTTACATTGATGCATTGGGCCGCGTAGTTATCGTATCTTCTACACAAATCGTATTCCATGTGCGCCGTCATATTGCGCGTGCATTAGGAATTCCGGCTACAAAGGTTCGCGTAATCAAACCTCGTATCGGCGGTGGTTTCGGTTCTAAACAAACGGCTTGCACAGAAATTATGACAGCTTTTGTGGCGTGGACATTGAAGAAACCTTGCTACCTCTTATACGATCGCACTGAAGCACAGACTTGCTCCACTACACGTCATGCTCGTGAATGGAAAATCCGTGTAGGTGCTACAAAAGATGGAATTATCAAAGTAATTGATATGGACTCCATTACTGATGCAGGTGCTCATGCAACTCACTGTTTCACTACTACTACAGCTGGTGAGCATAAGTCCATTCCTTTATACAATAAAGCGACAGCTATCCACTACGGTACAGAAGGCGTATACATGAACCATACACCAGGCGGTGCATTCCGTGGTTATGGTGCTACAGAAGCGTTATGGCCATTAGAGTGTGCTGTTAATAATTTGGCAGATAAAATGGGTGTTGACCCTGCTGAATTGCGTCAAAAGAACTTGATTGCTCAAGGTGAACAAAGCTTGGTATACGCTCCAGATGAATACCTTGACTCTGGTCTATTCCAAGATACAGTAAACCGCGTAAAAGAAATGGCTCGTTGGGATGAGCGTCCTCATTCTTGGGATATTGACGAACGTTATCGCGGTGGCCTTGGCATGGCATTAGCATTACAAGGTTCTGGTGTTGCTAACATTGACGTAGCATCTGTAGAAATTCGTCTTGGCGATGATGGTAACTACACATTGTATACGGGCTCTTCCGATATGGGCATGGGTGCTAATACTGTATTGACTCAAATGGCTTGTGAAATCATTGGCTGTCCTATGGAATACATGACTGTTGTTGAATCTGATACAGACATCGTACCATTTGATCCAGGTTCCTATGCATCTAGTACAACATACGTAACTGGTACGGCGGCGAAAATGGCTGCTGAAGAATTACGCACTAAGATTATTGCTAAGTTCGCTCAATTCTTCGATACAGATGTAGAAAACATCGACTTTGATGGCGTTGTAGCTACCACAAAAGATGGTTCTCAAACTATGGATATCCATCAATTAGCTCCAAAATTATTAGTAGGCGTTAATGCAGAACAATTGTCTGGTTTCGCTACATGGGGCAGTCATACATCCCCACCTCCATTCATGGCAACTATTGCAGAGGTAAAAGTAGACAAACAAACTGGCAAGGTTATTCCGCTTCATACATATTCCTGCATCGATTGCGGTACTGTTATCAATCCTAAATTGGCTCGCGTTCAAGTTGAAGGCGGCGTAGTACAAGCTATCGGCATGGCGTTATATGAAGATGTACGCTATTCTAATAATGGTCGCTTAGAGACTAATAACCTTATGACTTATAAAATTCCAACCCGTCAAGATATTGGTGAGTTACATGTAGACTTTGTAGAGTCTTATGAACCGACAGGCGGGTTTGGTGCCAAATCTATTGGTGAAGTTGTTATTAATACGGCTAGTCCAGCTATTCAACATGCTATTAAAAACGCAGTTGGTGCGGACGTTCGTACATTACCTATGACACCTGAGAAGGTATTTATGGCTATGGACGAGAAATATAAAGTATAGAGATTTCTATTTACTTTTCCTTTCTAAGGAGGCCTGGTTTTATGACATCACAAACATCCTATTGGAATCGATTGATTCAGCCGGGAATCGTGGCCCTTGTTGGGGCAGGCGGTAAAACGACTGTACTTTCAAAATTAGTAGAATATGGAAGGCTGAAAGGTCAGCCCATCGTAGTTACGACTACGACTCGACTCTATGAATCCCAAGTGGCTCATTATGAACCGATTTATACTCGAAATATTAATGAAGCTGATGAATATTGTACTGATCGTATTTTGCGTGGATATTGTGGTGCGTGGTTCTCTGGCATTACAGGAACAAAAGTAGACTCCTTAGATTGTGATCTTATCGATGGTTTAGCAAAATTGCATCCAAACTGGCAAATTGTAGTGGAAGCAGATGGGGCAAAGGAAAAATGGCTTAAGGCGCCTAAGACGACTGAGCCAGTCATCCCATCGCTCACAAAGACTACGATTGGTCTTGTGAATTTACAAATGTTAGGAGCGCCGCTTGATGATGAGCACGTGCATAACATCGAGCTCGTTCAAGATATTGTGAAACGCGATATGGGTGCCATTGTAACGCCACGCATGTTGGCTGATCTTGTGCTCCATAAACAAGGTTTATTCCAATACAGTAAAGGTAAAAAAATTCTGTTCTGTACTGGTTATGAAACGGTGCAACATCGCATTATTGATGATTTTATTGATCATATTGTAGATAGCGACATTTCCGATATCATCTTAGCTGATGGATACAAAGCAAGTTGTGAAATCCGTCGCATTATTCAATGTCGGTAGGTACTCATGACTTATGTGAAAGCAAAATCTAATACCGCTTTCAGTCCCATGAGAGACCCCATAGACCGTCGTCCTTTGCATATTGGCATTGTCCTCCTCGTAGGAGGTCAATCCAAGCGCATGGGATGTAATAAGCAACTTTTACCTTGGCGTGGTAAAACTGTTTTAGATGCGGTCTGTGGGGCTCTTCATTGTGGATGGAATGATTCGGTAGAACTTACTGAATCCTGTAAACTACCTTTTGTAGCGGTTACTGGTGATGATCATGAAAGATTAGAACCTATAGTTACGAGCTATGGGTTTGAAGTGGTTCAGAATGAACATCCTAATCGTGGACAAGGCCTGTCCATAGCGATAGGAGTACGTCATTTGGTAGAAAACTCACCAATACCGCTAGACGGCATTCTTTGTTCTGTAGGGGATCAACCACTATTGACTGGGAATGTTGTACATCAGGTTATTAGTGCATTTAGTGATAACTTTCATTCGAAAACTATCGTCGTCCCGCATTATGGGGCGAATTATCAGTCGGGAAATCCTGTTCTATTTGGTTCACATTGGTTTGAATCATTGCAACATATCCAAGGGGATCAAGGTGGCAAAACTATCATTCGCGGTAGTGGTAAAGACCATGTTATCAAATTGTGGATTCGTGACGATGTTGGATATGATATTGACACACCCGATGATTTTGAGCGTTTGAAACAACGTGAAAGTGAGGCATTATGAAACCATTAGTCCTTATGCGCGGAGGCGGAGACATCGCTTCTGGCGCTGTATATAGATTGAAACGTGCAGGCTATCCTGTGGTGATTAACGAAATCGCCATTCCTACCATGATTCGCCGTGAAGTATGTTATGGCAATGCTGTACATCGCGGAGAAATGATTTTGGAACGCTTTGTAGCACGTCATGTAGCCCTTAGTGAAGTTACGGATACGTTGGCACAAGGTGTTATTCCTGTTGTGACTAGTTCGTATGAAGAGCTACTTGATACATTGAAGCCAGCTATTGTGGTAGATGCTATTTTAAGTAAAAAGAATCTTGGTACCAAACGTGATGATGCAGATCTCGTCATTGGTGTGGGGCCTGGATTTACTGCAGGGCATGATGTGGATGTTGTTATTGAAACCATGCGCGGTCATTACTTAGGTCGTTGTATCTATGATGGTCCAGCGCAGCCTAATACGGGGATTCCCGGTAATGTAGGTGGTTATACTCATGAACGTGTTATTCACTCACAAAAGGCTGGTCTGTTTACAGCTAAGCGCCATATTGGCGATTCTGTACAAGCTAATGAAGTCATTGGTTATGTAGATAAAGAGCCAGTGCGGGCAAAAATTACAGGTATTCTTAGAGGTATTCTTAAGAGCGGACTCATTGTATCCGACCATTTTAAATTGGCCGATGTAGATGCCCGTTGTGAAGAAGCTCATTGTTATAGTATTTCAGATAAATCCCTTGCCGTTGGTGGCGGTGTTTTAGAAGCTGTTACTGCATGGGAGTATGAAAGGAATCAAGATGGAAACGATCTATGATGTGATGAAAGACCGTCTTCAGCTTACAGAAACTACGCTGATGGTTACTGTATTGTCTGGCCCTCGTCAAGGGGATAAGACAATTTATGCTGAAGATGGTAGTGTTTTGTATGGTACACCAATCGAAGGATTTATGGTAGATAAAGCAAAGCTTAATTCTTTATGCATGGTAGGCGAAGCGGAATGTTTCGTACAACCTGTAGAAAATGATCCATCTGTCCTCGTATTGGGTGCTGGTCATGTGAGCCGTGCTATTACCGATTTATTATTATTTATCGGGTGTCGTGTAACCGTTGTAGATGACCGCCCAGAATATGTAATTCCTGAATTCTTTGATGAACGTGTAACTCGTAAATGCTTACCATTAGAAAACTTTAAAAATGATCTACCTCTTGATGAATATAATGGGTTTATCATTGTTACTCGTGCTCATGAGTATGATAATGTATGCTTAGAACAATTACGCGATTATTTGCCAACCTATATGGGTGTTATGGGCAGTCAAAAGCGTATTCATTATGCATTTGAAGTATTGCGTGAACAAGGTTGGACACAAGAAGAATTAGATATGGTATATGCACCAATTGGTCTAGACTTAGGTGCACAAACCCCTGAGGAGATTGCATTATCTATCGTTAGCGAATATTTGGCAGTGGTGCGTGGTAAAAAAGGCGGCTCATTGCGGAAAGGTAGAGTGAGCCATGAATCGTGAGTTTATTGAATATTTAAGTGCTCGTAAAAATGAAACACTAGCTGTAGCTACTATTTTATTTACCCGTGGTTCTACACCGCGTAAGGCTGGTACATCTATGGTAGTATTCCCAGATGGATCTATCTTTGGTACTATCGGTGGTGGTCGTGCTGAAAATGAGATTCGTCTAAGCGCTGTTGATTCCTTGAATAAAAAAGAAGCACATCGTCGTATCGAAGTTCTTTTAGATGACGATGTAGCTGTAAAAGAAGGTATGGTGTGTGGCGGACAGATGGATGTGTGGATTGAAACACAAAACATTTAAGTTCATAACTATAGAAAAAATAAAATCTTATACTCGTTTATAAATTTACAGTGTTTCTAAAATGAGTTAAAATATAAGGTGCAGCCAAGTAGTTGGTTGTACCTTATTATTTTGTATAAGGAGCTATTTTTATGCATATTGACGCACTTATACATACCTTTAGGCTTCTTGATATTGCTGATATCTTAATCGTTGCCGTAGGTATTTATTACTTATATAAATTGCTTAAAGATACACGGGCCGTTTCTCTTTTAAAGGGTCTCGTTATGTTAGCAATTCTAAATTTATTGAGTCATTTGCTGAATCTATATGTTATCAATTGGATTTTGCAACAAAGTATGACCGTTCTTCTCTTCGCATTACCTGTAGTATTCCAACCGGAATTGCGTCGTGCTTTAGAACAATTGGGCCGTGGTCGAATTTTCAGTAAGGCACAGAATGTCAACGAAGAGGAAATGGATATGGCTATCAATGAAGTGATGGCGGCGGCTCGCGTTATGTCTCGTGAGCATACTGGGGCACTTATCGTTTTTGAACGTGAAGTGGGCCTCAATGACTTCGTTGATACAGGCATTTTAATTGATGCTGTGTTGAGCCGTGAACTAATTAAAAATATTTTCGTTCCTAGTACACCACTTCATGATGGGGCTCTGATTATCCGCGATGGACGTATTCGTGCAGCGGGGTGTTTGTTGCCACTAACTGAGGATCGTACATTAAGTACTGAACTTGGTACACGTCACCGTGCAGCCATCGGTTTGTCTGAACAAACTGATGCTGTCGTTGTTGTGGTCAGTGAGGAAACGGGGACAATTTCCTACACCTATGGCGGCCATATTTATCGCCATTTACCGGAAGATCAAATTAAAGAAGCGTTGCGTACATTTATGGAACGCCCTCGTCAAACCATTACTGGTATGTGGAAATGGGGGGCAAAAAAATGATGATACATTTGAAACGCAATTGGCCAGCTAAGTTGTTATCATTGCTAGCGGCCATCGTCATGTGGTTCTTTATCATGCGAGATCAGAACCCTGTGATGGAGGTAACCTATACAGTACCTGTTCAAGTCCAAAATCTTGATTCCCATTATATTATAGAAGATGCACCTGATGTAGCACGCATTGTCCTTTCGGGCCCTCGCGATACGATTATGGCTATAAAGGCAGATAATCTTCGTGCATATATTGATGCATCTGGTGTAAAACCAGGTCAAAATAATGTAACCATTGGATTTACCCCTCCAGCGGGGATGAGCCTTGTGGAGGTTAAGCCTGATACTGTAACAATTAATGTAGACGAATATGCAGAGCGGAAAATACCGGTTGAAATTGTTCCAATTGGTAAGTTCTCTGACGATGTTGCTCTCAAGTCAGTAACTATTGTACCGAAAGAGGTAACTGTATCTGGACGTAAACAGCTTGTTAACGCTGTAAATAAGGTTGTTATGAAGGTTAATATCTCTGGTCAAACCAAGAACTTTAGTGCTGTTAGTACGTTAGAAGCCTGGGATATATCTGGTAATGTATTAGATGTGCACATCAATCCGAGCCAAGGTCAAGCGCAATATGAACTAAACTTATTGCGTAAAGATAAAGCGGTTCCTATTACAGTACCAACGGCGGGAACGGTAGCTGATGGGTATGAAGTTAAGTCTATATCCGTTACACCAACTCAATTAACTGTGACTGGTCGAGAAGAAATGATTGATTCTGTTTCAGAAATTCAAACAGAACCAATTGATCTTACCGGTGCAACGAAGGGCATTCAAGGCAATTACAACTTAGTATTACCGAGTGGTGTCAATAGTAATGTTACTACAGTACATGTTAAGGTAGATATACAAAAGAAAACTACGTAGCTAAAAAGACCCTATACATAGCTAAATAGACCCTAATAGAGTAGATTCATAACTCTATTAGGGTTTGTTTTATTATTCATATATTAGCTTTTATAGGAGTGTTGTATAATAAAAGTGTATGACCATTTTCTTGTAGGTCAGTTGTTAGAAATTTAGGTCAAATAATAATGATATAAGCTGCCCAAAAGGGAGCCGAAATAGGAAAGATATGATTAGAATAATAAATCTCCGCGTGGCTGTTACGGTCAAGTTGGATATAAAGGATATTGTAGAAAAGAAATATCCTCAATTGCGAGGCGCTATTGAAACGATTCACGTTGTACGACGCGCTGTAGATGCTCGTAAAAAACCGAATATTGTATTTGTGTATACCTTGTTTGTTGAGGTTCATAAGGAAGCTCAAATCATGAAAAAACTAGGTAAACAAAAGGATGTATCTGTATTTACTCCAGAGGATCCAGAACCTATTGTTTATGGTAATGTGCCTTTAGCACATCGTCCTGTAGTGATGGGCTTTGGTCCAGCTGGGATGCTAGCTGCCTTTTATTTAGCTCGTGAAGGGTACCGTCCAATCGTTTTTGAACGAGGTCAAGACGTTGATACTCGTAGTCAAGATGTAGAAACGTTTTGGAAGGAGGGCGTATTCAAGCCTGAATCTAACGTACAATTTGGCGAGGGTGGTGCAGGTACCTTCTCTGATGGTAAACTGACAACCCGCGTTACACATCCAAGATTGCATGAAATCTCCAAATATTTTGTAGAGTTCGGCGCTCCAGAAGAAATCTTGTATAAACATAAACCTCATGTAGGTACAGATAAGTTGCGTACCATGGTAAAAGCTATGCGTGAGCGCATTATTGAATGGGGCGGTGAAGTTCGCTTCGGTGCGAAGATTACAGATTTATTTATCGAAAATGACCGCATCGTAGGTGTTGAAGTTAATGGTAGTGAGCGCATTGATACTACAGTTGTTTTATCTGGTGTAGGACATAGTGCACGTGATACGTATGAAATGCTACATAAACGAAATGTAGAAATGACAGCAAAACCATTTGCTATCGGTGTTCGTATCGAACATGATCAAGCTGTAATCGATGAGTCCCAATATGGTGTAGAACCGTCTAGCTTGGGCCTTGGGGCTGCAGAATATTCTCTTGTATACCACGATAAAGAAACAGGCCGTACAGCGTATAGCTTCTGTATGTGCCCAGGCGGTCAAGTTGTAGCATCTGCGTCCGAAAATGGTGGCGTTGTTGTAAATGGCATGAGTTTGTATGCTCGTGATAGTGGTGTTGCGAATAGTGCTATCGTAGTTAATGTAGGGCCTGATGACTTTGGTAATCATCCACTGGATGGTGTAGCATTCCAACGTGAATGGGAACGCAAGGCTTATGAATTAGGTGGCTCTAATTTCCATGCACCAGCTCAGACCGTAGGTCAGTTTTTGGGGCTTTCACAAGCAACAGGTGTACAAGATAGCACATATAGCTATGAACCAGGTGTAGTAAATTGCGATTTACATGATTGCTTACCGACTTTCGTTACATCCGTATTAGAACGGGCGTTGCCGTATTGGGGCCGTCGCATTCATGGATTCGATGATCCTGCGGTATGCATGACAGGTGTTGAAACTCGTACCTCTGCACCGCTTCGCATGGGGCGTAATGAAGAACGTATTTCTCCAACTGTAGGTGGATTTTATCCTATGGGGGAAGGTGCAGGCTATGCTGGCGGTATTATGAGTGCAGCCCTTGATGGGGCAGAAACTGCCATTATATGCATGGCAAAATATGCAAAACCTAACTAGTTAGTAGTAGAATGTATTGTAAAGTAAACTACAGTATAGGTTCATTTTGGTACTGTAAAATAGTATATCTATATAGTATATATATGTGGTGTATATAATGTGATATAATACACAACAGTGAATATATAAGGACTTGTGATTTTCACAATCCCTAGAGGAGGATAATTATGGCTCGTTTATTTGGTACAGATGGTGTACGTGGTGTTGTTAATGAATTTTTAACACCTGAATTAGCCTATCATTTAGGCCGTGCAGCGGCTACATATTTTGGTAAAGAAAAAGACCATCCTACATTCTTGATTGGTCGTGATACGCGTATTTCTGGCTCCATGCTTGAAAGTGCGTTAGCATCCGGTATTTGCTCTGTTGGTGGTAATGTTGTAATTGCCGGTGTTATCCCAACCCCAGCAGTAGCTTACCTTGTACGTCAACAAGGCTTTGATGCAGGTGCTGTTATTTCTGCATCTCACAATCCATATCCAGATAATGGTATTAAATTCTTTGATGGCAATGGTTATAAATTGCCAGATGAAGTAGAAGATCAATTAGAACAATATGTTCGTCAAAGTGCAGATAATGAATTGCCACGTCCTACAGGTGATGGCATCGGTACAATTGAGTACAATAGCAATTTAGCTCATTTATACGCTCACTTTGTTCGCCACACAATTGATACATCCCTTGAAGGTTTGACTATCGTATATGATGGTGCGAACGGTGCTGCATCTAGCGTAGGTCCTGAAATTTTATCTGGTCTTGGCGCTAAAGTAATCAACATCAACGTAAATCCAGATGGCTTGAATATCAATGATCACTGTGGTTCTACACATATCGAAGGCTTACAAGTGGCTGTACAACAACACAATGCAGACCTTGGTATCGCTAACGATGGTGATGCGGACCGTTGCTTATTGGTAGACGAAAAAGGTCAAGTTCTCGATGGTGACCAAATCATGCTATTGTGTGCTCTTAAATTGAAAGAAGAAGGCAAACTCAAAGATGATACTGTAGTTGGTACTGTTATGAGTAATATTGGTTTCCACAAAGCGGCAGAAGAACTAGGAATGAAAACAGTTTCTACTGCTGTTGGTGACCGTTATGTGTTGGAGTATATGCGTGAACATAATCTCTCCGTTGGCGGTGAGCAATCTGGTCATGTAATCTTCTTGGATCACAATACAACTGGTGATGGTATGTTAACAGCTGTACAAGTAGCGGCTCTTATGAAAGAAAAAAATCAACCACTTTCTGAGTTGGCTGGCATTATGACTAAGTATCCTCAAGTTCTTATCAACGTTCGTGTTGCTACAAAAACAGGTTGGGAAGACAATGATATTATTAAAGCTGCCATCGTAACAGCTGAAGGTGAACTTGGTGATGAAGGCCGCGTTCTAGTTCGTGCATCTGGTACAGAACCACTCATTCGCGTAATGGCTGAAGGTCCTAACCAAGAAGAACTACAAGCACTATGCCAAGAAATCGCCGATATTATCGGTAGAGAACAAGGGTTGGCCGAGTAACTCTTAATGAGTAGTTTGATACTATTCCGTTTGGTTCCATTCTACAATTTCATATTAAAAGTATACCCTCCTATATATGTCCCTTTGCTCCGTCCTACGTAAAGTCGCTGCAGGAACATATATAGGAGGGTATTTATTTTATATTTATTTAGGATGGTTACCGAATGGAACCGTCACTATGGCGCAAATATTTCTGCATTATACCATTTCTACTCATTAAGAGTTATTTCGCATATGGGGAGGAGGATAGACGAGATGATGCAATTTATATCATATATGGTTAAGAATGGTGTTACTGTTACTATAGGTACGTATATAGGACGTAATTTATGTCATTATAGCCATATAGCGTGAAATGAACTGAAAAAAAGCACTACTTTGAATTGTAATCATTCAGAGTAGTGCTTTTGTCATTATTTATCAGCTACAACGAGTTTGTATCCATTTAAGTGAATGTTACCGCCTGTTGTGTCTTCGTTTGTTAAGGATTTTACATAGCTGTCGCCTGTGAGTGTCCAGTTGGAGTCTTTGCTGAGTTTTAGTGTAATTTCTTTAGCTGTGTTATCTGTGTTTACAGCGCCAACGAGGCTAGATCCATTAGTCATGTCTAGTGCGACAGTACTAATGGAGTCGGCTACGATGTTACCATTAAGTTCTTGGTTGGATGCGCGAAGTGTGAGGTGACCACCGTTTTCACCATCTTTACCCCAACGGGAGTCTGCTGCAGCTTTCACGAGTGTCGTAGTATTTGGCATTAAGATTGTGTTGCCTGTAAGGTCTGCTTCGGCTGTGGTGTTGTTTACATAGATGAACGCACCTGTACCATGAGTTGTAAGTGTGTTATTTTCTGCTTTTAAACAAGCAATACCGCTTTCAGCATCACCGGAGAAACTTTGGTATAGCATGAAGCCATTATCGTGGTAGCCTGTAACATTAGAGTTTGTAAGGGTGATGGAGTTTTTACCTTCTACGACGCCTATTTCACTCTTGTTAGCTACGCCATTGATACTGTTTGCTGTAATATTGCCAGTGGAGTAGATAACAGGGCTACCCACACCAGAGGTCGTTAGCTTAGCTGCCTCCGCAGTAATAGTGCCTTCGCCACGGTCTGTAGCGAGTGTAGCAGAGTGAGCCCCTTCAGTAGTAATGGTTAAATTTTTGCCGTTTACAGTGCCTTTATAGGTTGCATCTAAGCCGCGAGAGGAATCACCTTTTGTGTGAATATTAGTATTCTCTACGTTGATAACAGATCCTTCGCCAGTGGCAAATACTCCATTAGAGCCAATACTATTAGATGTAATATTACTATTTTTAATGCTCGTTTGACTGCCTTCGATGCCGAGCACTACTGCATTTTGTCTGCGGAAATTACTGTTGTCATCATTTGTGGTGTTACCCTGTTTATCAAATACGCTGCTATCGATGGTGATAGTGGCTTTGTTTTTTCCGATGAAAGCATTTTGATCGCTTGTAGTATTGTCGAATCGTTGGTGTTCTAATGTTTTATTTTCACTAATAACAGATGTGCCTGTGAAAGTACTAGGATCAGCTTCCTTATGAGGCGTTGGTTCGTTAATTTCTCCTGTCTTTACATCATCTGGTCTAGGTACATCATTTTTAGGCATATTAGCGTTAGGTGCATCAGCCTTAGGGGCAAATATGTTTTGTGGTGGAACATTAGAATGTACTGGTTCTGCACCAAAGGTAGGGGCAAAGGCTAGTGCTGCGAGGGCGCCGCCCGCTAAAGCTGGAACGATGAAACGTCTTAAAGTTTTATAATTACGTGAATGTGTCATATATAATAACCTCCAAATATTTATTGCGCGATAAAATCGAATTGTGTAAAATTAAGATTGTAAGAAGTATAGTAATTATCTGTGAAAATAGTATGAATGATACATGGGATTTATAAACAAATATTAACCGTGATGTTTAGATATGTCGATGAGGATATCTTGCTTTCACCATTACTTATCACGTATAATATAGATTGGTATATGATGTATACTATTAAGATCTGCCGTATCTTATAGAAAGGAGTTCCCTAATTCGTAAAGGCGAATAGCGCAAGTACCCGCGAAGGCAGTCGTTAGGGTAGACGAGGTGAAGAGTAATCGAATCATCAGCGGATGCTCTTCCGGCATATTCATGTCGTAACAGATACTAAAAAGCCCATCGGTAACGATGGGGACAAAGTGTATCTGAATGAATTGTATTCAAATACTATTTGATACATAATTTGAACATTAACTTAGATTGTTAAGTTAGAATAGTAATTTGTTAGCCTTAGTTTTTGGCTGGGGCTAGAATGCCCCCAGTTATAGGAGGATATACTTATGTGCGGTATCGTAGGATACATTGGCTTTAATCAAGCATCTGATTTCTTGTTGGACGGTATGGCGAAGTTAGAATACCGTGGTTATGACTCTGCAGGTATTGCTGTTATCGGCCCTGAAAATGTTATTAAAATTCAAAAGAAGGTTGGCCGTCTTGCTAATCTTGAGGCGATTGTAAAAGCAGATCCTAATGAAGGGACTATAGGTATTGGTCATACTCGTTGGGCTACTCATGGTCGTCCATCTGATATGAACGCCCATCCTCATGCATCTGAAGATGGTAAATTTGCTGTTGTTCACAACGGTATTATTGAAAACTACATGCCATTAAAAGAAGAGCTCATTGAAAAAGGGTACCATTTCAAATCTGAAACTGATACAGAAGTAGTAGCTCATTTGTTAGAGGATATGTACGATGGCGATTTCGTAGGCACAGTACGTCGCATGCTAGCTCGTGTTGATGGTGCGTATGCTCTTGAAATCATCTGTGCTGATGAGCCAGATAAAATCATTTGTACTAAAAAAGAAAATCCATTGGTTATCGGTCTTGGCAAAGGCGAAAACTTTGTAGCATCTGATATTCCAGCTATTATTAACTACACACGCGATACATACATTTTGAGCGATGGTGAATTAGCTATCGTAACTCGTGATAATGTATCTGTATTTGACCGTGAAGGCAACCCTGTTGATAAAGAAGTATTCCATGTTAACTGGAATGCGGAAGCAGCAGAAAAAGGCGGTTATGAACACTTCATGTTGAAAGAAATTCATGATCAACCTAAAGCTGTACGCGATACTTTCGGTACACATATCTCTGAAGATGGTAAAACAGCTATCTTTGATGAATTGAATTGGACTGCTGAAGATGTAGCAGCTTTCAATAAAATCCTTATCGTTGCATGTGGTACAGCATACCATGCAGGTCTTGTAACAAAACAATATATTGAAAACTTAGCGCGCATTCCTGTAAGTGTGGAAATCGCATCCGAGTACCGTTACAGCAATCCATTGACTGATGACAAAACATTATGTATTGTTATCAGCCAATCTGGTGAAACATCTGATACATTAGCTGCGTTGAAAGAGGCAAAACGCCATGGTGCTAAATCCTTGGCGATTACTAACGTAGTAGGTTCCAGTATCTCCCGTGAAGCAGACAATACTGTTTACACATGGGCAGGCCCTGAAATCTCTGTAGCGTCCACAAAAGCTTACACTACTCAATTAGTAGCTGGCTTATTGTTCGCTGTATACCTTGGCCAATTAAATGGCAAAATGGATCCAGCGTTAGGTGAAGAAATCCTTAGCGGTGTTAAAAACTTGCCTACATTGATTCATGAAATCTTTGAAGTAGACGAAGATATGAAAGCCTTTGCAAAACATTATGGCTTCAAATCTGATGCGTTCTTCTTGGGCCGTGCTATCGACTATGCAGTAGCAATGGAAGGTGCTTTGAAATTGAAAGAAATTTCTTACATCCATGCTGAAGCATATGCTGGTGGCGAATTGAAACATGGTACATTAGCTCTTATTGAAGAAGGCGTACCTGTTATCGCATTGGCTACACAAGAGGATGTGTACGATAAGATGATCAGCAACATCCGCGAAGTAAAAGCTCGTGAAGCGGTTGTAATCGGTATCGGCATGAAAGGTGACGAAGAATTATCTAAACACGTAGACCATACGATCTATGTTCCTCGTGCGAATAAATTCATCGCTCCAATTCTCGCTGTTGTACCATTGCAATTATTAGCATACTATGCAGCGATTACACGCGGCGCAGATGTAGATAAACCACGTAACTTAGCTAAATCTGTAACCGTAGAATAATATATATAACCAACAGTGCTTCGGCACTGTTGGTTTATTTCAATATAGGGAGACTATTATGGCAGTTATATTTTCCGGCATCCAACCAAGTGGTGAGTTAACACTTGGTAACTATTTGGGGGCTTTACGTAATTTCTTAGACTATCAAGATACTGACGAATGTTATTATTGTATCGTTAACCAACATGCAATCACTGTACCGCAAGATCCAAAAGAGTTATTCCAAAATACTCGTAATTTGGCTGCGTTGTACCTAGCGGTTGGCCTCAATCCTAAAAAGGTAACATTGTTCGTACAATCCGAAGTACCTGAGCACGTTAAACTCGGTTGGGTTATGCAATCTATCAGCTATGTTGGCGAATTAGAGCGTATGACGCAGTACAAAGATAAGTCTCAAAAGCAAGGTGACTCTATTCCTACAGCATTGCTTACGTACCCACCATTGATGGCGGCAGATATCTTGTTATATGGTACAAACTATGTTCCTGTAGGTGAAGACCAAAAGCAACATCTTGAATTGACTCGTAATTTGGCAGAGCGTTTTAACCGTAGATTTGGTGAAACTTTCGTAGTACCTGATATCAAGGTAGGCGAAGGTGGTGCTCGCGTTATGAGCTTACAAGAGCCTACTAAGAAAATGAGTAAATCTGATGATAACCAAAATGCTACTATTCGCCTTTTGGATGCACCAGATTTGATTGTGAAAAAATTGAAACGCGCTCAAACTGACTCTGATAATGCAGTGCGTTACGATAAAGAAAACAAACCGGGCATTTCTAACTTGATGGGCATTTACCGTGCTATCACAAAAGACAGCTATGAAGCTATCGAAGAAATGTATGCAGGTAAAGGTTATGGCGTATTTAAATCCGATATTGCAGACCTATTAGTGGCAACTCTTGAGCCAATCCAACAACGCTACAATGAATTGATTGCAAGCCCTGAACTCGATGTAATTCTCGATGAAGGTGCTGCTAAGGCTCATGCTAAAGCAAGTCAAATGTACCGTAAAGTTGAGCAAGCTATGGGCTTGTGCCGTAAATAAAATCATATAGTAGACTTTCAATTTGTGAGGTAAGCCATGACGAAACAAGAGGCAATGGAACGCTTTTCATCAGGTGCCGTACAACAGAGCTTAGAAATACATCGTGGAATCCAGTGGACTGGACGCATCGTCGGTCTATTGGTGTGCGTGTTAATTGTGAAATATTTGCCGTCCGATTGGGCTGAGCGTATATTGTATTATCTGTTGTTACTCCTTATATTGTGGACCCTTCATAGATTAGGTGAAAGTCAAGCTTTTATCTGTGAAAAGGGCCTCGTGTTGAAACGTAGGCCTTTTTCTTTTATAGAATACTTTCACAGTCTTTTTCATGGGGATGAATATTTTGTCTTTGTAGATTACGAGCATATTATTGGGTTTACCGAAGGTTGGCGTGAATTGCAGGCTATGAATGGTCATGGTGGTATTTATGTCATACCCTTAGACCTCGCGCAGGTAGGGTATAAAGATAAAATGGCCATGATTGAAGCTATTAATAAGCATTCAAATCTTTAAAATATAGGTTATACAAATGCTTTATCCTTACAACAGATGATATGTAATATTAAGAAATTAAGAAAATCCAAAAATTCATCAAATTAGCTATTTACAACTTTAACGAACTAAAGTATAATACAATCATCGGGTGCAGAGGTGAGTTCTGTACAGCATATAATAGCAAGTAGTTAAAGGTGTAACACACCGTGGAGGATAGTTATGAATTGGAAAAAAATGATGGCCGTTGGCCTTGCAGCAGTATCTATGATGGTATTTGTAACGGGTTGTGGTAGCGATACTAAAACCGCTAATACAGAATTGCCTAAAAAAATCGTTATCGGCTTAGATGATAGCTTCCCTCCAATGGGCTTTAAAGATGATAAAGGCGAAATCGTAGGTTTAGATATCGATATGGCTAAAGAAGCAGCTAAACGCGCTGGTATGGAGGTAGAGTTCAAAGCTATCGACTGGTCCAGTAAAGAAGCTGAGTTGAAATCTAAAAAAATTGACGCTTTATGGAATGGCTTAACAGTATCTCCTGAACGTGAGAAAAATATTTTGTTCTCCAATCCATACATGAAGGATAAACAATACATCGTTGTTCGTAATGATGATGACTCCATCAAATCCAAAGCTGATTTAGCAGGTAAAGTAGTAGGTGTTCAACAAGCTAGTACTGGTGAATCTGCATTACAAAATGATCCAAGCGGTAAAACTGTGAAAGAAACAAAATCTTATGCTGACTTCGTAAGTGCTTTCATGGATCTTGGTATTGGTCGTGTTGATGCAGTTATCGCCGATGGTGTTATCGCTCGTTACCTCATGACAAAAGAACCTGGTAAATACAAAATCGTAGACGATACTGATTACGGTGTTGACAACTTCGCTGTTGGTTTCCGTAAAGATGACACTGCATTACGTGATAAAATCAATGGTATCTTAGCGGACATGAAAAAAGATGGTACTGCTGATAAAATCGTTGAAAAATGGTTGGGCTCTAGCGCAGACCTAGATAAGAGCGATGCTAAATAGTACAATTCGTGATATACTAATAGTACTATGGTCAGTATGTACAACAGATAATTAAAGAACGAAATGTACACTAGAGAAGAGACCAGATGCCTCTTCTCTAGTCGTGTTTTGAAGGAGTATTCCATGTTAGATTATTTATTGCAGATTATCCCAACCATCGCTGATGGTTTAAAGGTAACCGTATCGCTATTCTGTATTGTATGGATTTTATCCATCCCTGGCGGTATCTTACTTGCTTTGGTACGTCTATCAAAATTTACAGTGCTCGACAAAATTGTTGAAGCCTTCGTATATTTGATGCGCGGCACACCATTAATGTTACAAATTTTATTCGTATATTATGCATTGCCTATCATTACAGATGGTGCGGTACAAATGGATGATGCTACAGCTGCTGTTCTTACATTCGTATTAAACTACGCAGCGTATTTATGTGAAATTTTCCGCGGTGGTATTCAATCCATTTCTCGTGGTCAGTACGAAGGGGCAAAGGTTCTTGGTTTTACTTATGCTCAAACAATGCGTAAAATCATCTTGCCACAAATGTTTAAACGCGTATTGCCTCCACTTGCGAACGAAACAATTAACTTGTTGAAAGATACGTCTCTTGTATACGTATTGGCTATGAATGATATCTTGCGTATTACAAAATCTATCGTACAACGTGACTTTGATATCTCTGCCTTCTTAGTGGCAGCTTTATTCTACTTGATCTTTACCTTTATTTTGACAAATATCTTCAACTACTTAGAAAGAAGATTTGCTGTATATGAAGATTAATCTATTTTGTAGTAGTGTGTCGTAGATATGGACTTAGTTGTTTTAAAGGGCTATAGCCCGTTTGAAATTACAGCTATTTATTTATACGACGATGTAAGAGGTACTTATGACATTTGTAAATATGGAGCGTATTGAAAAACGCTTTAACAATCAAACTGTATTGCGCGATGTATCGCTCAAAATGGATAGAGGGGAAATCGTTTCTATTATCGGTCCTTCTGGGTCTGGTAAATCTACATTCTTGCGCTGTTTAGGTCAATTAGAGACTATCGACGGTGGTTCTATTACTGTAGATGGCACTGTTCTTGCTAGTACTGATGCTAATGGCACTGTAAACTATGCTAGTCAAGAAACACAACATGACTTGCTATTACGCATGGGCATGGTGTTCCAATCTTTCAATTTATTCCCTCATATGACGGTTCTTGATAATATTATGATTGCACCGCGTATGGTAAAAGGTATGAAAGATGATGAAATTTTACCGATTGCAGAGCGATTACTTAATAAAGTTGGCTTATGGGAAAAGCGCGATATGTATCCATCCCGTTTATCTGGCGGTCAACAACAACGTGTGGCTATTGCTCGCGCATTGGCGATGAATCCAGAAATCATGCTCTTTGATGAGCCTACATCTGCCCTTGACCCAGAATTAACTGGTGAGGTTCTTAAGACTATTAAACAGTTGGCTGATGATCATATGACGATGATTATCGTAACTCATGAAATGAACTTTGCTCGTGAAGTATCTGATCGTGTCATCTTTATGGCGGATGGTGTTATCCAAGAGGAAGGTACACCAGAACAAATTTTCAACAATCCACAGAACGATAGAACGAAAGCGTTCTTGGAGAACATGTTATAGGAGGTCTTATGAAGTTACGTTTTATTGCTGCCACATTAGCTGTAATGGCTATGGGAACGACCTCTATTATGGCGGAAGGTTTGCAGGGAACACCTAGCACACCAATAGCTATTGTAGACTCACAAAAAGACTCTGCCTCTATTTTGCCAGATCAGTATAAATCGTATGCGACTACGATGAACACAGTAGTTAAGGACTATAAAAATGGCTATACCTTTACGATTCCATGGCGTGTAGCCGATGGTGTTAAGCTAGATATGGATGTGCGTAGTGAAAGTGAGCATATTCAAGGCTATTCTTTCAACCTAGCAGGTCCAACACAAGATGATTCCTATACTGTGTCTTTCACAAAACGCAATAATACACCGCAAGACGGGGTATCTCAAAAGGAATGGAATACGACTTGGTATGGTGTGCCAATCAAGGGCATGTCTGATGAAGAATACTTGAGCATCTGGCGTCAGCATAGTAATGTCTTTGAAAATAATGATATTGTTGGGGGCTTCTTTAACAAGAAAGGGGCTATATCAGCACGTTGGGATAAGACGACACCAAAGTCTTATGCTGAAATGACATCTACAGAGCCTGTTCAATCCGTATTTGAAGCAGAATTCATCATGGATAAGGATCCAACGCATCGCTATAACTTGGCGAGCACCTATGCTCCTATTCAAGGGGAATTTATGGAACAAGGTTTGATGGAGCATACGATTCCATCCTTTGAATTACTAAATAAGTCTGGTTCTAGTACAATTAAAGGTGTTAAGCAGTTTATCTCTGGCACAAGTGATATCAGCGTAGCTGAAGGCATTAAATTTGCCTATCCAAAAGGTTTTACCCGTCTAAATGAAAAGGGTAAAATTGCTTTTGCTAAGCATAATGTACGCCTCGATATTGAATCCTTTACAATTCCTGTACAAGCGGTTAGCACAGGCATGCCTACAATGATGGGCAAACAAATGCTAGGTGATTATTACCTTAAACAATTGGTTGAGGTGAATAAGGCAACGATCACGCGTTATGAAACGCATATTATCGATGGTAATGTGATGTTCTACTTGGCAGGTCATATGAAGAATCCTAATACAGCTGATACATCTGCAGCGGCACCGGTATCCTTTGCCGCTACTATTATCTTAGGTAATGAAGGCAATGTAGCTGTGGCTCGTATGATTGGCCCAGCAGGCACTAGACTTAGCACACCAGAGCTCATCGATGTGCTGGATGGGTTTAAATTGACTACTACATTGAATACTAACCAATCATCACAAGTTTTATAATATACACATAATATTCTTTTATTTGTATAAATCTGTATGATTTGTGCTATAATAAAAGAAATCCTCTAGAAAAAGAGGAGTTTTCCTTGATGGTCTAGAATATAATAATATAGGCTAAACGATCTTTGATCATATCCCCTTTGAGGGATTAGAAATAGGAGGGGTTATTATGGTTACCTACAAAACTATTGTTGTACCTACTGATGGTTCTGAAAATGCTAAACGTGCGTTGGAACATGCTCTTGCTGTAGCGGACCGCAACCATGCTGAATTGATTATTGTTCACGTTGCAAATATCGTGTCTGCTATTTCCAATTTCGATCAAACACCAATTTCCGGTGGTTACGTATCTGAACAAATTGCAGAAGATATGGAAGAAACTGGTAAAGAAATTCTTAACGATGTAGTGAAAGAAATTCCTACAGGCGTAAAAGTTAAAAGCGTATTCGAAGTTGGTTCCCCTGGTCCTGCATTGTTAGCAGTAGCTAAAAAATACAATGCTGACCTTATCGTAATGGGTAGCCGTGGCCTTGGTCCATTGAAAGGCTTATTCATGGGTAGCGTAAGTAGCTATGTAACTAGTCACTCCACTTGCCCTGTATTGATCATTAAATAATTCATATCCTGTTTTGATATGTTACAAAAAGAGACTTTGTTTTTACAAAGTCTCTTTTTTAATATAATAAAAATGATATAATGTTTATATGTATGCTCTACATATGAGCAATCTAATTTAAGAAACATCGATTAGTTATACATAAGAAATATAGATTATAAGCATGGATATGAATGAAATTAAGGGGGACTATATGAGCGACAAACAAGAATCATTGCTAAAGCTAGCAGAGCTGTTTAAAATCTTGGGAGACCCTACACGCCTTAAAATAGTAGAACTATTACTAGAAAACGAAATGTGTGTTAATCATATTGCAGAAACAATGGGAATGGGTCAATCTGCTATTTCACACCAACTACGTGTATTACGTCAAGCACGCCTTGTAACCTATCGTAAGGAAGGAAAAACTGCATACTACTCTCTAAACGATGATCATGTAGAAGGTCTCGTAAGAATGGGCATGGAACACGTAGCTCATCAGTAAATAAAAAGATAATTATTTATAATGTAAAAAAAGGAGCCCTTTTAAAGGGCTCCTCTTTGTATAGGTATACTAGTATCAATATAATGGGAAGAGATAATAGGCGATTGTAATAAATAGCGGCATAGTTACTGCCGATAGAATTGTGGTGCCCATAACGATTTGCGTAGCATATTCGGGATTATTCTTCATTTCAATAGCAATGAGTGCCATATTAATAGCTGTTGGTACGCTATAGGTTATGATAATAGTTTGCGCTGCTATTGGATGCATAGGGCCATAGAACTTGATGAAGAGTATGGTCATAGCAGCGGCTATGAGTGGGCTTATTACAAGTCGCAACGTCGTTGCAAGCATAACATCTAGTTTAAAGAAGTTTAATGGCGTTCTGTTAATTTGTACACCTAAGGCAATCATAGCAACACCGACGAAAGCGTTGGCGAAGATATTAAGCGGTGCAAAGAAGAAGAGACCATGTAAATCAAAGGGTAGCAACTGGCAGAGTAGAGCCATTGGGATGGCATAAACCATTGGCATGTGGAACACTACTTTTAGTGCATCTCGAGGACTTAGCCTGCCCGCACCAGCTTGGTAGAACCCATACGTATTACTGCTGATGGTTTGAATAATCATGATGGATACGACACTTACAAGACCTAAGTTTGCATAGGGGGTGGCGCCATCAATAACATAGGGGACGTTTGTAAATACAAATATAGCAAGGGCGACACCCATATTCCCTACATTGTTAAACATAACACAGTTTTTTAAGGTCGCGATTTTGGCTACGTCATAACCCTGCATTCGGCCAACTACATCCGATAGTATGGAATTTAGTATAAGTACACAAAATGCAACAAATACAATTTCTAATGTACCTGAGTTAAGTTTTGCTTCATACATAGCTCTAAATATAAACGTAGGTAATAATATGTAGAAGTTTAGCTTACTCAGCGTATACAAATCGAGTTTAAATTTTCTATCTAATACAAATCCAACCCCTATAAGTATTAAAATAGGTATCATGGAATTCATAAAGATATGGCCTATTAATACTAATAAATTCATTATCTCACCTAGAGTTTCTTATTAAAATAGGGCATAGTTTTAACTTATTATATAACTGTATAGAGTAAATATACAGTTAGTAGTATATGAATGATGAGTGGATACATTTCGAAATCTGTTCAGAACTTTATTATCCTCTATAGTATTATCATACCATAGTATGTATTGTTTGAGGTTTAAAAATTTATTTATTATGATTACTAATCATAATCATTAGAAATATGTATGCAGAATGTGAGTTTTTGCATACGACTTCGACTATAAATTTATAGTATAATGTGAATATATTGTATATTTAGTCTTTGGTTAGTCGATGTGTCTCTAGGTTTGATCATAGCTTTCACAGTGTGGCGTCTGAAGGGATGCACAGGAGGAATTATGAAACGAATTCTATTAGTATTAATGAGCGTTTTCATGCTTGCTTTTCTAGTAGGCTGTGGTAACGATGCAAGCAAACCGGCAGAAACAGGTAAACCAAGTACATCTGAAAAGATTACTGTACAAGCTGCTGCTAGTCTTAAAGGGGCTCTTACAGAACTGGCTGATGCTTACAAAAAAAGCCATAATTTAGCAGATGATCAAATTGCTATTAACTTTGCTGGTTCTGGCACATTGCGTCAACAAATTGAACAAGGTGCACCAGCTAGCTTATTCATCTCTGCTGACGAAAAGAATATGAAAATGTTACAAGAAAAAGACCTTGTAAGTGATGTAAAACCGTTCGTTACAAATGAACTCGTTCTCGTAGTTCCAAAAGGTCAACCTAAAGTTGAGTTAGGTCAAATTGCTACTGTGAAACGCATCGTATTGGGTAATCCTGAAACAGTGCCAGCTGGTAACTATGGTAAACAAGTATTAACAAAATTAGGTGTTTGGGAACAAGTAGAGCCTAATGTAGTATATGCAAAAGATGTAAAAGCCGTAACGGCTTCTATTAGCCAAGGTGCTGGTGATGCAGGCTTCATCTACAAAACTGATGCTATTGCAGCAGGTGATGCCGTTCAAATTTCCGCAGTAACACCTACAGACTCTCATGATCCAGTTATCTATCCAATTGGTATCATTAAAAAATATGACAATGCATTGGCAAAAGACTTTTACCAGTACGTAATGAGCCCAGAGGGCAAAAAAGTATTAGAGAAATACGGTTTCTCCACTTCTAATTAAGGGTAAAACGCTAGCTCTCATGGCTAGCGTTTTCTTATGATACAATATAGATATTGTACATAGCCTAAACTTGTTGTATATAGAAAGGGGGAGTGGCATGAGTCCATTCTGGCTATCGCTGTGGGTGGCAAGCATTGCTCTCGTTATTGTTATCCTAAGTGGCTTAGCAACTTGTTATTGGATGAAACGCTGTAAATGGAGCGGCATTGCCATTCTCGATGCTTTAATTACGTTGCCTCTTGTTTTACCGCCAGTCGTTGTTGGTTTTGCGCTGCTTATGGTATTTACACCGGGTTATACCTTTGGGGCTTGGCTTGAAGCTCATGGCATGAGCGTCGTCTTTGCCGCTTCTGGTGCCGTCATAGCCTCTTCTGTTATTGCATTTCCACTGTTCTATCAAACAGTACGTTCTGCATTGCAGTCCGTAGATCATAATATGGAGGATGTAGCTCGCACATTAGGTGCTTCAGAGTTGCGCATTTTCTTTACCATATCTGTACCGCTCGCATGGAAAGGTATTTTAACAGGTAGTATTTTAGCGTTCTGCCGTGCTATGGGCGAGTTTGGTGCTACCATCTTGATTGCTGGTAATATTCCAAGGGTAACACGTACTATGCCGTTAGCTATCTACTCCTATGTAGAGGCAGGGCAGTATATGGATGCCTTTGAGCTAGTTATTTATATTTGTGTTCTTACATTGGCGTTACTGAGTGGGATTCACTTTATTACAAAAGGGTCCTTGTTCCGCCATACAGATAATAATTAGGAGGTTCTATGATTACATTTTCTTTTACTGTAGCTAGACCTTCTGTGACTGTGAAAGCTGATGGTGCGCTGCCGTCAGGTATTACTGTGCTGACTGGACAATCCGGTAGTGGTAAAAGTACTTTTATCAAATGTATCGCAGGCCTCGTAAAACCTACAACTGGCCGCATTCAACGTGATGAAACAACGTGGGTTGATCGGGATAAAAAAATCTGGGTACCTGCTCAAGACCGTCAAGTAGGCTATATGCCACAAGGTAATATCGTATTTCCTCACTTGTCCGTAGAAAATAATATTACCTACAGTAAGCGCGGTACACCTGAGATGTGCGATACGCTATTACAACGTTTAGGTTTAGAAAAATACCGCCATACTAAGGCGGGTAGCTTATCTGGTGGTGAGCAACAACGGGTTGCATTAGGTCGTGCGCTCTACTCTAAACCGACTATTTTGCTCCTCGATGAGCCATTATCTGCATTAGATTGGAATTTGCGTAAACAGGTTCGAGAGGATCTCGTATCTATCATCCGTGAATGGGATGTACCTTGTGTATGGGTTACCCATGATGAAAGCGAAGCAGAAAGCGTAGGCGATAGACACTGGACCTGTGAAAACGGGCTTATTACGATTGCTGAATGATGATAAACATTTAAATCATATGGTTTTGATACAGTGATAAAATACTTTAAAATTAAATAGAGATACATAAAACACCTTCATAATCCTATGAACTACATGCCAAAAATTGGACACAATTTTGAGATGTATAGTTCAGTAACTAGTGGATTGTGAAGGTGTTTTCTTTTTAGATAGTTGATAGCAATGATAGCAGTGTACTTACTATTATCCTTAATCTTTAGCATTGAATTAGTACGTTTATAATAGATGTTACTTGCTAATGCTACTTAATTTCTGTTGATATGTGCGCTGTTTTACTTATAAATCCAACGATAGCTGTAACGACAAATGCCATTGTAAAGGCTGGCAATGTAGCACCTATTGTGCTTTCACTATGTAACATATAGTGATATAAGCCTACGGATACAGCCCAAATGAGACCTCTCACTAGATAGGCAGATAGTGCTTGTACTTGTTGTCGATTGATAAAGTAGTCCGCCAATAAGATGGCAATCATCGGTGCAAATACAGAGCCGATGAGGTATAGGAAGTCTGTAATATCATCCATTGGATATAGAATTGCTGCAATAGTACCCACCATAGTAACGATGACGGCTACCCCTTTACTGGATGCACTGTTATAGATCGTCGTACTAGATACGCCTGCAGAATAAGCGTCCATAAAGGTTGTCGTAACGGTAGAGAAGATGATAACGATGAGTCCCGCAAGGCCAAGTCCTGCATTCATCATGATAGTAATGATGGAATCACCACCGCCAAAGATAGCGGCACTAAGACCTAAGGTGTACATAACGATACTTGTTATAGTGTAGACTGTAGCACTTGTAAGGGATGCGGAGAAAGGATTTTTACTTTCACGAGTATAATCACTGATGAGAGGTAGCCAAGATAATGGCATGGCAATAGATAATTCAAGAGCAGCGATGAAACTCATGTTTCCACTAGATAGAAGGCTACCTTCACTAGGCCACTGCGATATCATGTGAGCGCCCATGTAGAGGGTGAGGCCTAGCAATAGAACAGATACGATGGCTTGAATATAGCCCGTATTGTGAAGGCCGATGAAGAGCCACAGGATGACAAGCGCTCCAATAGCTATCGTCCAAATCATAGGGGATAGGGGTGCTAGTTCTTGTAGGGCTAGCATAGCATCGTAGATCATGATGCTAGTCCAGCCGATGAGTTGAAGCATATTTAAAAAGGCAAAGCCTTTAGCTCCTAGTGGTCCAAAGCTGAAAGCGGTAGTATTCATACTACCTTGCCGTAAACGTCCACCGATGAGACCAGCTCCAAAGAGCAATATACCGCCGATGATATGTCCCAGTATGATGGCATATAGACCTTGGGTGAGGCCTAAGGGGGCTAGATAGGTTCCTGTCATAATTTCCGCTATAGATAGAGCGGCGCCGAACCATATCATGGCGAACTGTGGTTGTGTAATGTGTGTATCTTTCATACATCCTCCTTGCCAGGAAGTCATAGAAAAAGCCGAGTCCAAAAAGGAACTCGGCTATTAATCCTCTATGTTCCCTACGTTGGCATTATCCAAATCAGGTTATGGGTTAAAGCGTTAGCTTACTCTCAGCCCACTCTTGTGAGCACCCCGTTATGGCTTTATTATACGAGGTGCTACGGGAACCGTCAATTATTTTGTTGCATAGATTGTATATTGATGTTATAACTAGAGTATAAAAATATATTGCCACTAGGGGTGCTTTTGCTGAGATTGACAATTCAAAACCCTAGACCTGATCCAGATAATACCGGCGTAGGGAAGTGGAGTGCAACATAATACTAAACTATTACGAGACCATTCCATTTGGAGTGGTCTTGTTTTTATATGTTTGGAGGTATTATGAAAAAACTGATTATTGCTAGCATATGTGTGGCCTTAGGTGTAGTATTATCTACTACATCAATTCCTGTTGGGCCGGCTCGTATTTTTCCGTTTCAACATATGATTAATGTTATCTTAGCCGTTGTGGTGGGGGCTAGATTTTCCGTAGGTGCTGCCTTTAGTACATCTTGTTTACGCAATGTATTGGCACTAGGCTCTCCTTTAGCCTTTCCTGGCAGCATGATTGGCGCTTGGTTCTCTGCATATTTGTATAAGAAATATAATGCTCTATGGGCGGCAGCTCTAGGCGAAATCATTGGTACCGGCCTTATTGGTGCTCTCGTGAGTTATCCAATAGCCCATTTCCTATTAGGTAAACCTTTGGCCTTGTTGACCTTGATTACATCCTTCGCCATGAGCTCTATAGCAGGTGCTTGCATTGGTTTCATAGTATTACAAATCTTATCTCGTCGTCATCTATTACATAAGGAGGCATAATGAAACTACATACTGTATTGACAATTGCTGGTACTGATCCTAGTGGTGGTGCTGGTATTATGGCAGATTTGAAATCCTTCCAAAGTCGTCACGTATACGGCATGGCTGTTGTTACTTCTGTGGTAGCCCAAAATACGACGGGCGTACATCATGTAGAACATCTGTCGCTAGAGAGTATTGACCGACAATTACACGATGTGTATTCTGACATTGAACCTCAAGCCGTTAAGACGGGCATGATTGCCTTGCCGGAGATGATGGATCTCATCTATCCTTATGTGAGTAAACCAATTCCTTATGTAATGGATCCCGTTATGATTGCCACTAGCGGTGACCGACTCGTATCAGATGAGGCAGTAAATTTCTTAAAATCTAAACTTATTCCGACGGCTACCGTGATTACACCTAACCGCAGCGAGGCTGAGGTCTTAGCGGACATGTCTATTACGTGTGAAAGCGACATAACAACGGCGGCGAATCGTATCTTACAGGACTTAGGGCCCCAAGTAGTTATCATTAAAGGCGGTCACATCGGCGAAGATGCAACGGATTATGCTTTCACTAAAGATGGTAGCGTCCGTACTTGGACAAGTCCTAAATATGATACGGTGCATACTCATGGTACAGGCTGTACCTTCTCCGCAGTGATTACGGCGGAGCTCGCTAAAGGGCGTGATGTAATGGATGCCATTGGTATTGCCAAGGACTATATTGCACTTGCTATTAAACATAATCCCGGACTGGGAAATGGCTGTGGTCCCGTTAATCATATGGCTTATGGCCTGTTATCTAATGGACCTGAAACGATGGATGAGCTCTTGAAAAATGATGAGAGGAGATAGTGATATGACCTATGAAAATCCATATATGAATGGTCAAATTTGGCCTGAAATCAATATATTAGAAATCCTGCGTCAGAGAAACCCTCTCGTTATTTGTATTACCAATGATGTGGTGAGGACCTTTACAGCTAATGGTTTGCTCGCTATTGGCGCATCACCGGTGATGAGTGAGTGTAGTGAAGATTTGAAAGATCTCATCGTTCATGCATCGGCGCTACTCATCAATATTGGTACTCTTACCCCAGACAAAGTTAGTTACTACAAAGATGCCATAGCACTGGCAAAGAAACATGAGGTTCCTATCGTTTTAGATCCAGTAGGTTGTCATGCGGGGGCTTATCGTCTATCTGTGGTGTTAGACTTGATTAAGACTGGTGAGATCTCATTAGTGCGAGGCAATCAAAGTGAAATTAAAGCTATATACGATGCTTTAAGTCCTAATAATCAGGCAGATACATCCACTACCGGTAAAGGTGTAGATGGAGGACAGATCGAGGATAGTGCTGTTATCGCATATCGTCTAGCGCGCCTTATCAACTGCCCTGTTGTAGCTACTGGCGAAGAGGATTATGTTTCTGATGGAACTCGGGTATTTGCCGTTCCACACGGACACCCTATTATGACAGCTGTAACGGGTACAGGTTGTCTACTAGGGGCTGTATTGGCAGCTTTCTTCAGTGCTTATTATCCATGTAAAAACAGACTATCTATCGGTGAGTTTCTCGCCTATGCATTGGCTTACTATGGTTTGGCCGGTGAAAGTGCAGTGCAGGTAAGTGGCGTAAAACCTGGTAGTTTTAGTACAGCCTTTATGGATGCCTTATATTCTCTTGATGATGCGGTGCTTAAGTCCGAGAATCGTATACGTCCTCTAGTTGTGCCGGATCAATTAGAAGTATATTTCATCAGTGGTACTCAAGATGTAGAACTGAATGAACATCGTTTACTCTCTATCGTAGAGGACGCTTGTCGAGGCGGTGTGACTTGTTTCCAATTTAGAGAAAAGGGAGTAGGTACCTTAGTGGGGCAACAGAAACTAGAGTTAGCCCAAGAGTTAAAACAAATCTGTGCAAAGTACAATGTACTCTATGTTATCAACGATGATGTAGACTTAGCGATGGCTGTTAATGCTGATGGTGTACATGTAGGACAAGAAGATATGGGGCTAGAAGAGGTGCGTAATCTTGTGGGTCATAAGGTAGTTGGTATCTCTATTCACTCTATGGAGGAACTGCATAAGACCGATGTAATTTACGCTGATTGTGTAGGTGTAGGTCCTATGTATGCCACAAGTAGTAAGCCTGACGCCCAAGCACCATGTGGACCAAATCGAATTACTGAACTTCAAGGAGCAGGCTTAATATTACCATGTGTAGGCATTGGTGGGATCACTTTAGATAATGCAAAGCCGGTACTACAAGCGGGGGCCTCTGGTGTAGCTGTAATTTCTGCTATTGCTCATGCAGATAGTCCTTATGAAGCGGCACAACAATTTAAGCATTTAGTGGATAGTACTAAATAGCGAATAGAACACAAAAAAAGACGATGACCTAAGTCATCGTCTTTTTGTTAAGGAAGTTGTTAGTACTTACTGTAAGATTATATTGTACTTACAGGTGTGTTTAATTTAAATCTGTACTTACAGGTTGTTAGTTTAGTTAGTGTCGTATTTACAGATTAGAAGGATTCAACCAAACGTTGGAAGAAAGCTTGTGGGTGAGCACATACTGGGCAAACTTTAGGAGCTTCTTCACCAATGTGAACATAGCCACAGTTAGCGCAGATCCAAGCTACTGGTTCGTCGTTAGTGAATACTTTGTTACCAGATACTCGAGCTGCTAATGCAAGGTAACGAGCTTCATGACGAGCTTCGATTTTACCAACTTCGCGCATTTGGTAAGCGATTTTTGCAAAGCCTTCTTTTTCAGCTTCGTCAGCGAAATCTTTGTACATTGTAGTGTGTTCGTAGTTTTCACCAGCTGCTGCATCACGAAGGTTAGCTTCGATATCGGAAGATACGTCGCCACCATGAAGAGCTTTGAACCACAATTTAGCATGTGCGGATTCGTTGTGAGCTGTTTCTTCGAAATAATCAGCGATTTCGTTCATGCCAGCTTTACGAGCTGCTGCTGCGTAGAAAGTATATTTTTGGAATGCTTGGGATTCGCCAGCGAATGCTGCTTGAAGATTTTTTTCAGTGTTAGAACCTTTTAATTCTGCCATTTTAATACTCCTTTGTACTTACGATAATTTTCAAATTTGTTACTTAACTTATATATTCATAACCACTTGGTTGTGAATTCAAATAATAGAATACTTATTCTACAATTTTCGTGGGCGACTTCGCCTTAGTAAGAAAACTTATTCTTGGATTAAATAGACACTTGCCTAACTCTTAAAATAGTACTTACTGATTTTTGTTTTTTCGGCACTTGCCGTCTTAACAGTTTTATATACAATGGTGTATCCGTATACTTAACGAATAATCATTGTTGACTATATTGTAACATACTAAATGAGAAATGCAAGTGTTTTTGTAAAATTTATTTCGAAAATTTTCTAAATGATAAATATTATCAATGTAGTAAAAATGCGGTTTCTTAAAGTCTGAATAGTATGGGATTTATAAAATAAGTCTATTTTGATATTGAGAATGATAACTAAATGAAAAATCATTATTAATTAGTTGTTGATATTAATTTCTTTAGATATACTAATAATTACCCATAAAATGGCGTGCTTTCAACTATAGAATTAAGATATATTTATAGAGCGAACTATTTTATGTATAATAAGTATATAAATACTGACTGATGTAAAAGGAGGCGCTATGGCATTTGTTAGATATTATGTAGGCGATGTGGTGAAGATGAAAAAATCACATCCTTGCGGCAGTGACGAGTGGGAAGTGAAGCGTATTGGCACGGATTTTCTCATCGTATGTAACGGCTGTGGTCATCAACTGCTGATGCCGCGCCCTAAATTTGAAAAGGCTGTCAAGAAAATCCTTTCTCGATTGCCAGAGAATGAGTAAGGAGGTCCTATGGTACGACTTACCGACTATGTGACAAATGGGGGCTGTGCGTGTAAGATTGGTCCTCATATATTAAATCGTGTTTTGAAAGCAGTGACACCTGTTACAAATGACCAAGTCTTAGCGGATATGACAGGTTCTGATGATGCAGGTGTATATAAAATTTCTGATGCATTGGCATTGGTTCAAACATTAGACTTTTTTACACCTATGGTTAATGATCCTGTTTTGTTTGGTAAGATTGCTGCTGCCAATGCATTAAGCGATGTGTATGCTATGGGTGGAATTCCGTTGACTGCCATGAATATCGTAGGCTTTCCAGTACCTCTTGTTGAGCAAGGTATTTTAACAGATGTGTTAAACGGGGCGGGCTCAATCGTAGCCGAAGCTGGTGCGGCTATCGTAGGAGGCCATAGCATAGAAAATAAAGAACCTATCTTTGGTATGTCTGTGACAGGGCAAGTGAATCCCAATTGTATTTGGAAAAACAAAGGGGCCCAAGTAGGGGATGTATTGATACTAACAAAACGTATTGGAACAGGTATTATGAATAATGCGTTGAAAGCAGATTTATTCCCTGTAGGTACAGAGCAAGCTGTCACTAGTATGAGTACTTTAAATAGAGTAGGTGCAGAGATAGCTCATAACTTTACTGTGCATGCTTGTACTGATGTGACTGGTTTTAGCCTTATGGGCCACTCTGTGGAAATGGCTAGTGCCTCTGATGTGACAATACACATTAAGGCTTACGACATTCCTCTCTTTGATGATGTCATTGAAGCGGCTCAAATGGGATTAGTACCAGCTGCATCCTATGGGAATCGAAAGGCTATAACAGACGTTCAAGTAGATCAGACTTTGGACCCTGTATGGACGGATATTCTCTTTGATCCCCAAACTTCTGGTGGCTTAGTGTTTTCTGTTCCCGCTAATGAAGGTGAACAACTCGTAGAGTCGTTACATAAGGCTGGTATAGACTGTGCGGCTATTATTGGTACTGTTGAAAGCTTTAGTGGATTAGCAGTACGCGTTACAGAATAGATTTATAAAAAACAAGTTTTCTACTATTGGCTATCGATATTTAATTACAATATCATTAGCTGATAGCTGATAGCTGATAGCTGATAGGTAATACTTTTACAAAATATATAATGTATATAATATAGAGGTGTATGATGAGCAATACAAATGAATTAACTGTAGATGTACGTGGTAGCTTGTGTCCAAAACCTGTGATTGAAACTAAGAAGGTTAGCGATGCGAATCCAGATGCTGTTATTACTACTATTGTAGATAATGAAGTGAGTCGCGATAATGTAGAAAAGTTTGGCAAGTCTCGTGGTTATGGTGTGGCAATCCGCCAAGATGGTAAGGATTTCTACCTCACTATGACGCCAAATGCAAATCCTGTTACAGAAGCGAGTTGCGAACCGATGAACTATGGTAACCGAGTTATCTTGATGACAAAAGATTATCTTGGTGAAGGTAGTGAAGAGCTTGGTAGAAATTTGATGAAAACCTTCTGGGTGTGCATGGTAGAAGCTGATGTAAAACCATCTAAGATCTATTTTATTAATAGCAGTGTTAAGATGGTAACTAAGGATTCTGTTCATTTGGAAAACATTAAAAAGTTAGCTGATCTTGGTGTTGAAATTGCAGCATGTGGCATTTGTCTCGATTACTTTGGGGTAAAAGAAGAGCTTGGTGTAGGTAGTATCACAAATATGTACGCTATTACGGACTCTATTCTTGGGGAGAATGTAGTTAAGTTATAATTCTTAGCACTATCATTTTAATGGACCGATTTAGACGAGACGCCTTAGCTTTAAATAGATCATCAACGTTATAGTGATGTAATATCAAATGTTATGGCAGGAGGGGTGCCTTGGAGAATAAAAAATTGCTAGTCGTCTTTACGTCCTATTATTTTGGCGATAAAGCAGACAAGGTATTAACAGAATTAGAGGTGCCTCATCAATTGATGGCAACACCTCCCGAGCTTTACGATATGTGTGGTTTATCTGTGCAAATAGATCCAAGTATTGTAGAGCAGGTTCAGACTATTTTAAAAAAACATAAGATTAGTACATCTGGCCTCTTTTGGTATGAAAAAGGCGAGCTAGCTGTACCATATAAAGCCTAGACATCGTCTAGGCTTTTTCTTGTTTTTTATTTAAATTTTGATTCTTATATAATTTAACGGCTAACTATGGTACTATAGATATATGATATTTTTTATCATTATGGAGGTATATATGAGCAAGTATGAAATAGAAAATGTAAAATTAACCGCTCCAAAATTGGATCGTAACGATTTAGAATATGCTATGACCTATCGTTATGCATGTAAGAAATTTGATAGTACTAAAAAGATTTCTGATGAAGATTGGAATGCTATTTTAACAGCAGCTCGCTTAGCACCTACATCTCTTGGTTTTGAGCCTTTTGAATTGCTAGTTATCCAAAATCCAGAAATTCGAGAAAAAATGAAAGCTCATGGCTGGGGCATTCATGCGGGCCTTGAAGCAAGTCATTTGGTGGTATTCTTAACACGAAAAAAAGTGGACTTAGAGTTTGACTCTCCTTATGTACGTTACATTCAAGAAACAGTTAAGCAATTACCTGCAGAGATAGATGCAGCATATCGCGAAAAATATGCTCAATTTACTACAAGTGACTTTAAAACCTTTGAGTCTGAACGTGCTGCTTTTGACTGGGCTTCAAAACAAGCGTATATCGTTATGGCGAATATGATGACTATGGCGGCGTATGAAGGCTTAGATTCTTGTCCATTAGAAGGCTTCAATCAAGATGACATGACCGCACTCTTAGGTGATGAACTTGGACTGTTCGATACTAAACACTTTGGCATTGCTGTAATGGCTGCCTTTGGTTACCGTGATGAAGAACCACATCGCAATAAAACGCGCCGTACTTTAGACGAAATTGTAACAGTAGTTGAGTAGATCATATATGTAGAACTAAATCGAAATTCTTCATTTAATCTTTAGAATTGAATGTTATATTATAAATATACAATGATTCTAAAATATTTATAAAAACTGTATTATTTGATAGAATTTATGAATATTTTGATTAAATAGGAAGGAGTGATTGTATGTTATGGTCAATTATTGTTGGTGGTTTTATCGGGTTCCTAGCTGGTGCCATCACTAACAAAGGCGGTGCAATGGGCGTTATCGCTAACGTTGTTGCTGGTTTGATTGGCTCGTCCGTAGGTCAGTCCCTATTTGGTACCTGGGGTCCTAGCTTAGCAGGAATGTCCTTAATTCCATCTGTATTAGGTGCAGTAATCGTTGTTGCTGTTGTATCATTTTTCTTTGGGAAAAAAGGATAGCCCTCTACTTGTAACAATAGATTTTATATGGTTAAACGTGATTTTACATGAAAGGAGTCACAATTATGGCATTAGAAGATAAATTAGATCAAGTTAAAGGTGCAGTAAAAGAAAATGCAGGTAAATTAACTGATGACAAACAAATGCAAGCAGAAGGTGCTGTTGAAAATACAGTAGCAAAAGTAAAAGATGCTGCTGATAGTGTTGTTAATGATATCAAAAAGACTGCAGATGATGCTAAAGATGCTGTAGAAGGTGCTATTAGTGGCCTTAAAAATGCATTGGGCAATGATGACAAATAAAATTAAATAAAAGCTATTTTGTAGCATTAAAAAAACCAGTAAATCGTTCGATTTACTGGTTTTTTATTGTTATTAATTTGTGTTATACGTTGAAGCGGAAGTGTGTTACATCGCCGTCTTTCATAACGTAGTCTTTACCTTCAAGGCGTACAAGGCCTTTTTCTTTAGCCGCATTTTGGCTGCCGCAAGCTTGTAAGTCATCGAAGGATACGATTTCAGCACGGATGAAGCCTTTTTCAATATCGGAGTGGATTTTACCAGCCGCTTGAGGTGCTTTTGTGCCGTTTACGATTGTCCATGCACGAGCTTCCATTTCGCCAGCTGTGAAGTAGTTGATAAGACCTAAGAGTGCATAACTTGCTTTGATAAGTTTAGTTAAGCCAGATTCTTCAAGGCCAAGATCTTCAAGGAATGCAGCGGATTCTTCTTCAGATAATTCAGCAATTTCAGATTCGATGCGAGCAGAAACAACAATGATGCCAGCGCCTTCGTTTTTCGCATATTCCTCAACACGTTTTACATATTCGTTGGAAGAGTAATCAGATACTTCATCTTCAGAAATGTTAGCTACATAAAGAGATGGTTTTGCTGTAAGCAATGTCAACTCTTTGATCATTTCTAATTCTTCTTCTTCGAGACCTTGTGCACGAACTGGTTTTGCTTCACCTAGACCTTCGATGATGCGTTCTAGTAATGGTAACTCAGTACGCGCATCTTTGTCGCCAGATTTAGCGATTTTTTCAATACGTTGTTTACGTTTTTCCACGGATTCAAGGTCTGCAAGGCAGAGCTCAGTGTTGATGATTTCGATATCACGAATTGGATCGATAGAGCCAGAAACGTGAGTGATGTTAGGGTCATCGAAACAACGGATAACTTGAGCAATCGCATCTACTTGGCGGATGTGGCTAAGGAATTTATTACCTAAACCTTCGCCTTTGGACGCACCTTCTACAAGGCCTGCAATATCTACGAAGCGCATAGCTGCAGGGAGGATGCGTTTAGAACCAAACATTTCAGCCAATACCGCTAAACGATTGTCTGGAACATCAACGACACCTACGTTTGGCTCGATTGTACAGAATGGATAGTTGGCAGCTTCAGCGCCTGCTTTTGTAATAGCGTTGAATAATGTACTTTTACCAACATTTGGAAGGCCTACGATGCCTACTTCTAAATTTGTGCTCATGGTACCACCTTTTATTAACTAATTGATTTCGTTCTTTGTGAAAGCTTTCATTAGAAATATTGTTTCTTATAAAAGCCTTGTCAAACACATATTATATCATATTCTAATGGATATATACATTTCTATAGAATTAGTCTAGATTATTTATCAAGAAGTGCTATAATATTAGAGAGAAAATTGAAGTTTCTTATAAAAAAATAATGATAAGTAGATGTATTTATATAATAAAAATATAAGTTTTTCTTATAGTTTATTTTATAGAAAATTTTGATGAGTAGATATGACTATGTCAGTGTACAGACGGACGTGTCATTTTGATTGAACGTAGACGTCATGTAACGCTGCTAGGAAAGGAAGTTAAGTATGTTTTCTAAGTTATTTGATAGTTTTTTAGTTCACTATTTAGAACGTTTTAATGATCACTGCTTTAGTGTAAAAGTGGGTGACAATAAATATACCATTGGCGAAGGTACACCTGAGTTTACCATTCGTGTAAACCGCGATATCCCTAAGAAAGATTTGCTCGTTTCTGCTGAACTTGCACTTGGCGAAGCGTATATGCGTAAGGATATTGAAATAGAAGGCGATTTATTCAAAGCTCTTTGTGTTGTACTAGGTCATGTTAATAAGGATTCTATCAATAAAAAGGTACTTAGTTCTCTCTTTAATGTAGGTCTTAAAAAGAAAGATCAAAAACAACAAGTGTCTTCTCACTACGACCTTGGCAATGATTTTTATAGCTTATGGCTTGATAAGACAATGAGCTATTCTTGTGCGTACTTTAAACATGAAGATGATAGCTTAGAAGATGCACAATACCAAAAGGTTCATCATATTCTCGATAAATTATATTTAAAAGAAGGTATGACATTACTCGATATTGGTTGTGGTTGGGGATTCCTTTTAATTGAAGCAGTCCGCAAGTACGGTGTTAAAGGCTATGGTTGTACATTGTCTGAAGAACAATGGAAGAAAGGCCAAGAACGGATTAAAGAATTTGGTCTTGAAGGTCAAGTCGAAATCGAACTCATTGATTATCGTGATGTAGCGGCATCTGGTCGTACATTCGACCGTATCGTCAGTGTTGGTATGTTGGAACATGTAGGTCGTCCTAATTTCCCATTGTATATGGAGGATGCATCCACTATGTTAAATGATGGTGGTTTATTTTTGCTCCATTACATCAGTGATCCATCAGAAAAAGAATCTAGCGCATGGATTCGTAAATATATCTTCCCAGGTGGATGCTTACCATCTCTTCGTGAAATTGTTTCCATTGCTTATGACTATGATTTTAATGTTATCGATGTTGAAAGCTTGCGCTTGCACTACTATAAAACATTGATGCATTGGTACAATAATTTCCAAGGTGTACGTGACCAAGTAGAAAAAGCTCGCGGTACTGAATTCGTTCGCATGTGGGACTTATATCTCTGTGGTTGTGCAGCAGGTTTCTATATTGGCAATATGGATTTGCATCAAATCCTTATGACAAAAGATGTTAACAATGAATTGCCATTAACACGTTGGTATTAATAGATAGATTTTAATACGAAAAAAGGGCCGTCTTAAGGCGGTCCTTTTTGTGTGTCGTCATACGCTATTGTTAAATGTAAAAAGAGGATAACCGAAGTTATCCTCTTAAGGTGCGTATAGAATTATAGAGAATGTGCTCTTAATTCTTCAGCAGAATGAGTAGAAATCCAAGCTGGTGGAATGTCGAATACTGTGTAGCAACCTGTGCCGCCGTGTTTAGCAAGGCGGTAGATACCACGAGCGTAAGCAACAAGTGCGGAGCCAGTGAATTCAGGGTTGGAGTCGAGTTTCAAGGAGTACTCGATAACGTGACGAGTGCCATCTGTACTTTCACCAGAGCGAAGCACGAAGCCACCATGTGGAATGCCTTTGTGGTCGCGATCAAGTTCTTCTTGAGAAATGAAGTTTACTACAGTTTCATAACCTACGAAGTAGTTTTCCATAGTTTTGATTTCGTTTTCAATTTTAGCCTTGTCCGCATCAGGAGCAGCCACTACATAGCACTCACGAAGGTGACCTTTGTAGCCATCAACGGCTGGAGTTTCACCATTGCGGATAGCTTCAAGGTATTGTTCTTTAGGAACAGTATATTGACGAGCATCAAGAACACCATCAATACGACGAATAGCATCGGAGTGACCTTGGGAAACGCCACGGCCCCAGAATGTATAAGATTTACCTTGAGGCAAGATGCTTTCAGCATATACACGTTGTAAAGAGAACATGCCTGGGTCCCAACCGCAAGAAATCAATGTAGCAGTTTTAGCTTCTTTAGCTACTTTGTCTACATTAGCAAAATGCTCAGGAATACGTGCATGTGTATCGAAGGAATCGATACAGTTGAAGTATTTAGTTACCATTGGAGTTTGTTCGATAAGGTCTGTTGCAGAACCACCGCAAAGAACCATAACATCGATTTTACCTTTGAAGTTTGGTAGATCTTCCATAGTATATGTAGGAACACCAGAAACTGTTTCTAAACCTTTACGGCGAGAGAATACACCAACAAGCTCCATATCAGGTTGTAATTTTACGGATGCTTCAACGCCACGACCTAAGTTGCCGTAGCCAACGATACCAATACGAATTTTGCTCATATTAGCCTCCTATATAAATCGAGAAATTTAATTATTAACATTCTTATTATAGCACAAAACTAAGGTATTTGATATTTTTCTATAGAATTAATTGATGATATATATATAAGACCGATTGTACTCCTAATGTAGGTGTACAATCGGTCTTTTTGTCTCTATAGGTATTAGTTTTCTATAGGGGATAAACCCTATATTGATTATCCTATTAGAATTTTAATGTTTTAATTCTTTCAACAGCGCGAATAGTATTTTCACGGCTACCAAAAGCTGTTAAACGAAGGTAACCTTCGCCATGAGGGCCAAAGCCAGAGCCTGGTGTAGATACGATTTGAACTTGTTCGAGCAAGATGTCGAATAATTCCCAACTTGTCATGTTACCAGGTGTTTTTAACCAAATGTATGGAGCATCTACGCCACCATATACAGTAAGGCCAATGGATTCAAGACCTTCTTTGATAATGCGAGCATTTTCTTTGTAGTATGCAATGTTAGCACGAGTTTGTTCACGACCTTCTTTAGTGTATACTGCTTCAGCACCGCGTTGAATGATGTAAGGCACACCATTGAATTTAGTGCATTGACGACGGTTCCACATAGGGTTTAGTGGTTGGCGTTCACCAGATTTAGTTTTACCAGTCACTTCTTTAGGCACAACTGCGTAAGCACAACGTGTACCAGTGAAACCTGCAGTTTTGGAGAAGGAACGGAACTCGATAGCTACTTCGCGAGCACCTTCGATTTCGTAGATGGATTTTACAGTGTCTTCTGTGCTAATGAAAGCTTCGTAAGCGGAGTCGAACATCAAAATCGCATCATTATCTTTACACCATTTAATCCATTCTGCTAAACGAGCACGGCTCAAAACAGTACCTGTTGGATTGTTAGGGGAGCAAAGATATACGATATCTACACGTTCAGAAGGAAATTCTGGAGAGAAATTGTTTTCAGCGTAAGTAGGAAGGTATACAACCTTTTGGAAAATACCATCTACCGCTTCACCTGTACGACCACCCATAACGTTAGAGTCTAAGTATACAGGGTACACTGGATCGGTAATAGCGATGATGTTATCTTCGCTGAATAATTCTTGGATGTTACCAACATCAGATTTGGCACCATCGGAAACAAATACTTCATCAATAGAGATGTCTACGCCTAATGGTTTGTAATCGCCATCAACAATAGCTTGACGTAAGAAGTCATAACCTTGTTCAGGACCGTAACCGCGGAATGTTTCAGCTTTGCCCATTTCTTGAACGGCTTTGCTCATAGCGTCGATAATTGCTGGAACAAGTGGTAATGTAACATCGCCGATACCAAGACGAATGATATCTGCATCTGGATGCGCTGCTTGGTAGTCTGCAACCTTTTTAGCAATATTTGCAAATAAATAAGAACCTTGTAGGTTTAAATAGTTTTCATTAATATTAGCCATGATGACTCCTTTTTATAATCAGATTTCTCTATATATAGTAAATTATATAGAATAATGACGCAAGGATTTTCTATAGAATTTCTAATTTATATAAATATTGTTTTAGTTTATCACTATAAGAGGGCATATCATGGGGAATTTATTACTCGCAAACATTGTCTTATAATTACTTTAAGAAATTCTGTTTATGTTGTATAATAAATAAAAAGAGAGCCATCAACGTGTGGTGGCGTTAGGCTCATCTTATAAATAGTTTTAAGAGGATAGCCTAGCGTGCGAGTATTTTGAATACTCTGTTGCGTTAGGCTTTTGTCTTTACATTATTTGAATAGTGCAAAGAGTGATATTGCTATGGAAATTACAAAAAGAATTAAGTAGTACTTTTCGAATTTGCTCATAGTATCACCACCTTTCGGTGATGAGCCTAACTCACGTGATGACTCTTAGCATTAGTATATCAATGTAATTTTAGGAAAAATAGAATTGACATTTTGTTATATACCAATTTTTGCGTAGTGTTTTACTACGCTTTTTTATTGTAAAATATCAAAACTATATAGGATTAACTTTGTTTTTGATATAATCTAAATAAATACATATTATAGTGCGATTTTATATGAAAGTGGTGTCTTTATGCTGACGATTAGCAATAAAGGATGGCTTTTTACTTCTATATTAAGTGCTTTGATGGCGTTTACGTCGTTGTCGACGGATATTTATTTGCCTGCCATGCCAGAGATGGGACGTGATCTCCATGGTGATGCGGAGTTAACGTTGACTGGTTTCTTAATAGGTTTTGCGCTGGCTCAGCTTTTTTGGGGAGCTGTTAGCGATAAAATTGGTCGTAAGAAGCCTTTGATTATGGGGATAGTCTTATTTATCATAGGCTCAGTAGGTTGTGCCTTGAGTTCATCTATGCTAGAATTACTAGCTTGGCGCGTCTTCCAAGCATTTGGTGCTTGCGTAGGACCTATGTTATCACGGGCTATGATTCGTGACTTATATGGGCGAACTGAAGCTGCTAAAATGTTATCTACCTTAGCTATTGTTATGGCCATAGCGCCTATTGCAGGGCCGATGCTAGCAGGGCATCTACTTGTGTGGTATACTTGGCATTCAATCTTTTGGTTATTAGTTGCTATCGGCATTTTAATGCTCATTGCCGTATTAGTCATTCCTGAAACACATCCTGTAGAGAAGCGTAGTAAAAAGTCTATAGGTCATACCTATAATAATTATTGGATTTTACTACGTAATAAAGGCTTTATGAAATATACGCTATGTGTTAGCTCTTTTTATATTGCTATCTATGCGTTCCTAACGGGTTCTCCTTATGTATATATTGATGTTTATGGAGTTCCAAAGGAATACTTTGGCTATCTCTTTTCTGTCAATATTATTGGCGTAATGTTACTGAGCGCAATCAATCGTCGTATTGTAAGCGCTATACGACTCGATAGGTTGTTGCGATATGCCACATTATTTGCTGCCATTTGTGTATGTGTTGTAATGGGCTTAATAATTGTGGGCTACCATTCATTGTGGCTAATCGTTATTGGCTGTTTCTTATTCTTCTCTATGAACGGCATTATTGCGGCTGTAACAAATGCCTTAGCATTAGATAGAGCAGGTAGAATGGCAGGTTCTGGGGCAGCACTCCTAGGTGCCATGCAATATGGTAGTGGCATCGTATCATCGTTGATCCTTACCTTTTTACCAAATGATACAGCAGATCCTATGATGGGTGTAATCACAATATTTGTAATTATTTGTGCTATTATCGCTTTTCCTGAAGATGAAAAATATAATCGTATATAATAGTGGTGAAAGCAAGGGCTTAAATTTGAGCTCTTGCTTTCATTCTTTTTTTAGGTTATAATAGTAAGGCTTATTGATGGTAAGCACTTCCTACCCCTATGTGTCGATAGGGGCATTAGTCCGAAAGAGGAGGTGATTTTGTATGAACAAATACGAAGTCATGTTTATTGTGAAACCAGCTGAAGAGGAAGCAACTAACGCTGTTATTGAAAAAGTAGAAGCTTTAATTGCTCGTGTAGGCGGCACAGTAGAAAAGGTAGATCGTTGGGGCAAGCGTCGTCTTGCTTACGCTGTGAAGAAATTCACTGACGGTTTCTATGTATTGATCAACTTTGAAGCAGCACCTGCTGAAATCAAAGAAATCGATCGTGTATTGAAAATCAACGATGAAGTCCTAAGACATCTAATTGTAAAACACGAAGCATAATTAAAGCCTGGAGGAAAACATGAACTCTGTACAAATTCTAGGTAATTTAGCTCGTGATCCTGAAGTACGCTATACCAAAACTGGTCGTGCGGTAGCAACTTTCACAGTAGCTGCAACTAACACCTATATTGATTCCACAACAAATGAGACGAAAGAACAAACTGCTTTCATCAACTGTGTTGCATGGGGGAAACTTGGTGAAGCGGCAGGCAATCTTCGTAAAGGCAGTCGTTGCTTTGTAGAAGGTCGTTTGCAAACTCGTTCTTACGAGACTCAGGACGGTCAAAAACGTTACGTTACTGAAGTAGTAGCGAACTTTGTGGGCCAATCCCTTGATATGAATACTAATTCTTTCGAAGGTGGGTCCAATTTTGATAGTTTCAGTACAGGCGGCGATGACGAAAACATCCCGTTCTAGTGTCAGGGACTCCTACTAATTCGAAAAGGAGGATTCGCAATGAGAAGAGATAGAGGCAGAAAGCCAAGAAGAAAAGTATGCGTTTTCTGTGCAGACCATATCGATCAAATCGACTATAAAGATGTTGCTAAACTTCGTCGTTTTACGACTGAACGCGGCAAAATCTTACCTCGTCGTATTTCCGGTACTTGCGCAAAACATCAACGCAAATTGACTACATCTATCAAACGTGCACGTGCAATCGCTTTATTGCCATTCACTGCTGAATAATTGATGAATCAAGGCGGTACAACCATTTGGTTGTACCGCCTTTTTGCTATGTAAGAAGAGGAGCTATCCGTTGGATAGCTCCTCTTTGTTATACAGCTCTATATTTTTTAGGTGATTCACCTTTTTCAGCGGCTTCTTTATCGGCGCGCCATTTGCGTTCGAAATATTTATGATACTCTACAGGAACATCATCAGGTGTTAAGCTTTCATAAAAGCTCGTAGTTCCATTAGCCTGAGCTTGTTCATAAAACCATGTTTTAAATTCTAGCATGGACAAGCGTGCTTGTAGGTTTTCGATTTCTACTAATACGCGATCTCGTTGATTTCTAATGATAGATAATCTTTCATTAATGCGACTATCACCTTCGACGCAGTAGTCGATAAAATGCTTTATTTCCTTAATAGGCATACCGGTATGCTTCATGCATTCAATCAATTCTAACCAATCCATATCTGTGTCATGGAATACACGGATACCACCAGCAGAACGTTCTACAAAGGGCAATAGACCTTCTTTATCATAGTAACGCAATGTAGAAGGTGCCACATTTAGTTTTTTTGCGATTTCGCCAACAGTATATGTCATAGGACCTCCTTTTGGGTTCATATTAAATTTGTAAATGGATTTAGATTCAAGAGTAATATATTTAGTATATAATCTATGTATATGATTAAGGTTAGATTTTAATTTTACATTTTCGATTGACTTAAACCTAACTTTAAGTTCTATACTTGTTACATGCTGGAAATATAGTATAGCACGGTTAGTAATACAATACAAATTCCAGTATTGTTTACATCTTATAATATCTAATGAAAGGTAAAAATATGAATTTAATTGATATAAAATCTCCAGCCGATTTAAAAGGCTTATCCCTTGCTGAATTAACAGATCTAACGGCACTAGCTCGTCAAGCCCTCATGACAAAAGTATCTGAACACGGCGGTCATGTTGGCCCTCCTATGGGTGCAGCGGAAATGATTATGGCCTTGCACTATGTATTTAACTCTCCTATAGATAAGATTGTCTATGACGTATCTCATCAGTCTTATGTACATAAAATGGTTACAGGTCGTGCCTTAGCATTTTTAGACCATGATCATTATGACGATGTAACAGGTTATACAGATCCTACTGAAAGTGAGCACGATTTCTTCAACATTGGTCATACCTCCACATCTATCTCCTTAGCATCTGGTTTAGCTACTGCTCGTGATTTAAAAGGGGACTCTGAAAATATTATCGCTGTTATTGGCGATGGCTCTTTGTCTGGCGGAGAAGCCTTTGAAGGCCTTGATTATGCAGCCACATTAGACGGTAATATGATTATTATCGTCAATGATAATGACCAATCTATTGCGGAAAATCATGGCGGTTTATACCGTGGTCTTCGCGAATTGCGCGAATCTAATGGTGAAAGTTCCAGCAATATTTTCAAGTCTTTAGGTTTAGATTATCGTTTTGTAGCAGATGGCAATGATTTAGAAACGTTGATTAATGTATTCGAGGATGTAAAAGACATTAATCACCCAATTGTATTACATGTCGTTACGCAAAAGGGTAAGGGCTATGTTATTGCAGAGCAACATAAAGAGGCTTTCCACTGGACTATGCCATTCGATTTAGAAACAGGTAAGCCAAAAGAAGAAGATAATGGCCCAACATATGCTGGTACGATTGCCAATTATTTGATGGACCAAATCAAAGCAGATCCAACGGTGGTATCCATTAATGCGGGCACACCAGGCGGATTTGGCTTTAACTCTGAATGGCGTAAAGAAGCTGGTAAACAATATATCGATGTAGGCATTGCGGAAGAACATGCTATTGCGATGAGCTCTGGTATTGCTAAAAACGGCGGAAAACCAGTATTCAATGTGTATAGCACATTCTTACAACGTACCTATGACCAATTGGTACAGGATCTTTGTGTGAATAATAACAGTGCGGTCATTATTAATCATATGGCATCTGTATATGGTATGAACGATATCACTCATTTAGGGTTCTTCGATATTCCTATGCTTACAAGCATCCCTAACTTGGTTTATTTAGCACCTACCAATAATGAAGAACTATTGGCTATGACTGAATATGCTGTGCATCAACAGGATCATCCTGTAGCCATTCGTGTTCCTGTAGGTGAGTTTGTATCTACTGGTGTGGTTGATACGACAGATTATAGTGTACTAAATAAATCTGAAATCACTCGCCGTGGTGAAGGTATTGCTTTGTTAGGTTTAGGTAATTTTTATCATCTAGCTAATCAAGTTGCCGATGAATTGGCTAAAGACGGTATTAATGCAACCGTAGTAAACCCTAAATTTGCTTCTGGTCTTGATGAAGAATTATTAGAAGAGTTGAAAGCAAATCATTCTGTTGTATTTACTTTAGAAGATGGTGTAGTTGAAGGCGGTTGGGGCCAACGTGTAGCTAGTTTCTATGGTCCATCTAATGTGCGCGTTAAAAACTACGGTATTGCTAAAGAGTTCCACGATCGTTATGATGCAACTGAACTGTTAAGAGAAAATGGCGTTTCTTTAGAACAAATTGTGGCTGATGCAAAACAAATTTTATCCGTTTAGTTTGATAAAATATTAAATAAATAATTCTCTCTATAAATGCAGTAGAAATCTAGTGAATTTCCGATTTCTACTGCATTATTTTAATGTCATATTTTATATAAATATAAAATATGTTAAAAGATTATAGATTTTTTTCGAATAGGACTATAAAAATTAGATGAAGTATTATATAATATTATCTACAGTATGTATTACAGTAGAACAAGTTTGTTGTTAATGTACAAAAATAACACAGTATTATATAAGTAAGTATTAATGAAAAGGGAGATTCTAAGACGTTGAAAAAAGTATTAACCTTAACATTAGCCGTGGCCATCGTCGCCGGTGGCTATATGTCTGAGGCTAATGGGGCGGGAGAACAGCCTTCTAAGCAGGCACCGTCTATATCTGAGATAAATATATATACGCCTAAAGAACTCAATGCACGTCAAAAAGACTTAGTTGATATCGGGCGCTATACAGCGTCCGGTGATCAAGGTGCGTTGAAAAGTACAATCGCTTCTGCTATTGAGCGAGGTACGTTGACACCGCAAGAGGTGAGTATTGCGATTCGTCAACTTTACTCTGCTGCTGGTTTGAAGCAAATGAATGCAGCATTAGCTACATTCGATCAATTGCGTGAAGAGCGCCCTGAGTTTGGTGCTGATTACGAAAAAATGGTTCCTAAGCAAACAGGACTTAGTGCTTTATTGGGGAATGGCACTAATGGGGCTGCTTTAACAAAGCAGAAGCCTGAAGACGCTAAGGAAGGGGTTCAATATAATACGTTCCGTATGAAGAAGCCGAAACCACAAAATCGCAATCGTTCTCGCCTAGGTAAATTGGACCGTGAATTGGTCGCTGCCGCAGCTTTAGGTACGCGTGTAGGTAAAAATAATCTATTCGTTGCATCTGAAAAGAGTTTATCTGAGCTTGGCCTCAGCAAATATCAAATTGAAAATCTTGAATCTTTGATTTTCTAAGAATATAAAGACCTACTTCTTTGGAAGTAGGTCTTTTTTATATGGTTGATAAGGGAAATGTAATTGACGTTTAACTCCCCCTTTTCTATAATTAATAAGATAGGTATATGACCTGTAATAATAGATATAATTAATAGTTAATATAGATGTAAGGAGAAAGTATGCGCCTTCGTAGAAAACCGTGGATTGATGAAGCTATCCACGAATATGACTCTCATATCATTTTGTCTGGTCAAGAACAGTATAAGGGCAAATGGCGTGAGTTATTTGCCCATCCTGAACGTCCATTATATATGGAACTTGGAACAGGTAAGGGACGTTTTATTGCAGGCATGTCTGAAGCGTATCCAGATGCTAACTTTGTAGGTTTTGAAGTGCAAATTGGCGTAATTTATTATGCGGCTCAAAAGATTTATGAAGCAGAGCGTGATAATGCTAAGGTATCTCTCTTTGATATCGCTGGCATTGAAGAGGTTGTAGCGCCTGGTGAAGTAGATCGTTTCTATATCAACTTCTGTGATCCATGGCCTAAGGCAAAACATGCTAAGCGTCGCCTCACATACCATACATTCCTCGATCGATATGCCCGTCTTTTAAAAGATGGTGGCGAGGTTCACTTTAAAACTGATAACGAAGGTTTATTTATGTTCTCTCTTGAAGAATTCAAAGAATGTGGCTGGGAACTTAAGAATGTAACCTATGACTTACATAGCACAGATCTTCCTAATGTAAAAACTGAGTATGAAGAGAAGTTCAGTGCTAAAGGGCAACCTATTTTCCGCTTAGAAGCAATTAAGCCAAAAGTACAAAAGGAGGCTTAATATGGAAACACCGAATAAGGGGGATAGTCGGTGGGGCTCACTCTTTAAAAATGATTTACAAGGTATGCTCTTACCTATAGTACTCATCACGATTATAGGTAGTGTGAATATCTTCAGTGCCACCTATATTAGCTCTATTTACGAAAATACAGGGCTTTTAGGGTATTTTTCAAAACATATAGGTTTCCTATTTCTTTCAATGGCAATAGGTGTTATCTTATATCGGTATGACTATAGACAACTACAAAAGCCACATATGTTGCAACGCATAATGATTGCAACCCTAATAGGCATGGTGTTAGTTCTTGTGGCGGGCTCTGTCATTAATGGTGCGCGTCGGTGGATTGTTATCGGTCCTGTATCGATACAGCCGTCGGAATTTGCCAAGTTAGCTGCCATAATATGGACATCCGCTAAATTGAGTACCATGAGAAAATGGGGTAAATCAAGATATAATAATCCACTCACAAACTTACAAGGTTATGTGAGTGAGCGCGTAGGTTATATGTTGCCAATGTTAGTTTGGCCTATAATCTTTGCAGTGTTAACGATCTTGCAACCAGATATGGGGACAACTGTGCTAATCTTTGGGTTCTCCTTCATATTAATTTATTTAGCAGGTTTTGATGGTCGATTTTTTGGTGGTGCCTTTGCTGTAGCTGGTGTGATAGGCTTTATTGCAGCTCGTATGTCACCGTATCGTTGGGAACGGATTCAGTCTTGGTTCGACCCTTGGCCTCATGCTCAAGATATGGGCTATCAAACGGTGCAAGGCCTTTTGGCCGTAGGTTCTGGCGGTATTCTTGGGGAAGGCTTTATGCAAGGTACATCTAAGTACTTTTACTTGCCAGAAGCACATACAGACTTTGCATTCGCCGTGTGGGCTCAAGAAATGGGCTTTGTCGGTGCTGTCTTTGTCGTTCTCTTGGTAGCGGCCTTTACATACTTTGGTTTCCGCATTGCTAATAAATCTCGTGATGAATTTGGCAAATGGTTAGCGATGGGGATAACCTTGCTCATCAGTGGACAAGCATTATTTAACATTGCCATGGTTTGCGGTATTATGCCTGTAACAGGTGTACCTTTGCCATTTATTAGTTATGGTGGTTCCTCATTGCTGATGAACTTTATGGCTATAGGCTTGTTAGCTAGCGTTGGTCGTCGCAATGTAGAAGGTGTAAAACAAGTTGGTACTGCTGAGGCTTTGCCATCTTTACGTGAGGAAACGCAAAGCCGATTCAAACCGGCTGCTCCGAAGAGTCCTCAAAAAACGGAAATGCCTGGTCCATTTAGACCCAGAGAGACTAAAAAGCCTACTCGTAGACGACCTAGGTCCGAACGTTGATATTTAACTTATGTAGTATAATGTGAATATATTTAGTGTGGATTTATATAGCATCTCTTAAGAGGTTCTGTATAAATGCAACGTACTTGTATTGTGTGTGAGGAGAAAAAATGAAGGATTATATTGATATCCAAGAACGCCCGTCCTGGGGGCGAATGTTGCCACTTAGTTTCCAGCATTTATTTGCTATGTTTGGTTCTACTGTATTGGTACCATATTTGTTAAAAGTAGATCCGGCAACAGCTTTATTCATGAATGGTATCGGTACATTACTGTATTTATTCGTTTGTAAAGGCAAAATCCCTGCATACCTCGGTTCTAGCTTTGCTTTCATTGCTCCTGTAGCAGGCGTATTATCTGCAGGTCTCGGTTATGAGGCTGCAAAGGGGGCCTTCGTTGTATTTGGTTTATCCTTTGTAATTTTATCTATTCTCGTTCGTTATATTGGTACTCGTTGGATCGATAAGTTATTCCCTCCAGCAGCGATGGGGGCTATCGTAGCTATTATCGGTTTGGAATTAGCGCCAGTAGCGATGAGTATGTCTGGCCTTATTGGTAATCAAGATTTAGGCATGAGCCACAGCCAAGCTATTTTTATCTCTATGTTTTCCTTAGTTGTTACCTTGCTTGGTACTGTTGTGTTCCGTGGCTTCTTAGCTGTAATCCCTGTTTTGATTGGCGTTGTTTCCGGCTATATCTTGTCTGCCTTCATGGGCGTTGTTGATTTCTCTGGTGTAGAGGCTGCTCCTTGGTTCTCTTTACCACAGTTCTATGGCATGCCTGTATTTGATATTAATGCCATTATTATGATTATGCCAGCACTCTTTGTAGTATTTGCTGAGCACGTAGGTCACTTAGTTGTAACGAGCAACATTGTATCAAAAGACTTGATGAAAGAACCAGGTTTACAACGTTCCTTGCTCGGTGATGGCCTTGCGAACATCCTTTCTGGTTTCTTTGGTGCTACACCAAATACGACATACGGTGAAAATATCGGTGTCCTCGCTATTACTCGTTGCTTTAGTGTATGGGTAATTGGTGGTGCTGCGGTTCTTGCGATGATTATCTCCTTTGTAGGTAAAGTAGCTGCTCTTATCCATGCTATTCCAGTACCAGTTATGGGTGGTGTATCCATTCTCTTGTTCGGTATCATTGCAGCATCCGGTTTGCGCATGCTTGTAGAACGCAAGGTAGATTATACAAACCCTGTTAATATGATCTTAACATCTGTTATCCTTGTTGTAGGTCTTAGCGGTGCAGAACTTGCTGTAGGTCCTGTTGTATTGAAAGGTATGGGCCTTGCGACTGTAGTAGGTATGGCAATGAGTATCATCTTATTGATTCTTCAAAAAACAGGCGTTGGTAATGACCAATTGAAAAAAACAGAAGTATAATTACAGTCAAACCTATTGATGAAATAGCAACTTACGATGATGACTGACAATAGTAAAGCTTTAAACTAATATACTTTATAAATAACGACTACTGAATCAGGTATAACCTGTGAAAGTAGTCGTTTTTATTATCTTATAAATATCATCGTTTAATACTTGTGAACCGAATAGGTTTAGGATGTAAGAATATTTGATATGAAATAGATTTATATGATAAGGGTTATCTTTATAATTTATTCTTTATATTGTATAATGAAGATATAAGTTGTATAAAATTAATTGAAGAGAGGAGGGCCTATGGAGTTTTTAGTATGGATGGCTATAGGGATTGCCCTAATGGCTGTAGAACTCGTTGTTCCAGGTGGTATTTTGGGACTCATCGGTTATTGTACATTCCTTTGGGGTGTGTATGTAGCCCTTGGAGAAGGTACGGTGGCGCTATATGCCGTACTAGGATTAACAGCCTTGTTAATTGTCCTTATCATCGTGTTCTTTAATCACTTTGAAAAGACTTGGATAGGCAAATTGTTTACCTTAGGGCAACGATCTACGACAAAAGCTGGTTATGTATCTAATGATGTATTAGATGACTTAGTCGGTAAAGAAGGCGTAGCTCATACTACACTACGCCCTGCAGGTATTGCTAAAATTGATGGTAATTTGGTGGATGTTGTGACCGAAGGGGACTTCATCGATGCCGGTTCACCTATTGTGGTGCTTCGTGTTGTGGGCGGCCGCAATATAGTTAGAAAGCGCGATTAAGCTTTCACCACATCGTCGTATATAATGGAGGTTATTATGGATGTAGGTATTTTAATCTTGATTCCCATTCTACTGATTGGGATTATGGTGTTCTTGTATGTTGTGCCATTAGGCCTTTGGGTATCTGCTCTTGCAGCAGGCGTTAATGTTGGTATCTTTACACTCGTAGGTATGCGCTTACGTCGTGTAAATCCATCTCAAATTGTAATGCCTTTGATTAAAGCAAATAAAGCAGGTCTTGATGTTAATGTAAATCAGCTTGAAGCACATTACCTTGCAGGTGGTGACGTTGACCGCGTTGTAGATGCTTTGATCGCCGCTGAACGCGCATCTATTCCTTTGACATTCGAACGTTCTGCAGCTATCGATCTTGCAGGTCGTGATGTATTGGAAGCGGTTCAAATGTCCGTTAATCCTAAGGTGATTGAAACACCAATTATCTCTGCAGTAGCAAAAAATGGTATCGAACTCAAGGTTCGTGCTCGTGTAACTGTACGTGCTAATATTGACCGCCTCGTTGGTGGTGCTGGTGAAGCTACGATTATCGCCCGCGTTGGTGAAGGCATCGTAACAACTGTAGGTTCCTCTGAAGAGCATACAGACGTATTAGAAAATCCAGATCACATCTCTCGTACTGTATTGGGTAAAGGCCTTGATGCGGGTACTGCATTTGAAATCTTGTCCATTGATATTGCGGACGTAGACGTAGGACGTAACATCGGTGCTCAATTGCAAACTGACCAAGCGGAAGCGGATAAGAAAATCGCGCAAGCTCGCGCCGAAGAACGTCGTGCTATGGCTGTTGCGACAGAACAAGAAATGCGTGCTAAAACACAAGACATGCAAGCTAAGGTTGTGGAAGCACAAGCTGAAGTACCTAAAGCATTGGCAGAAGCTTTCAGAAATGGTAATCTTGGCGTTATGGATTACTACAATATGAATAATATTATTGCAGACACTAAAATGCGTGAAAATTTAGCAGATAGTGAATAGGAGTAGCTATGGACTCTATTTTGTCTTCTGTGCTATCCATCTTTTCGCATAACCCTATATTTGTGCTAGGTATCATCGCGTATATTGCTTTTTCCATTATAAAAAGCAAGAATACAGAAGAGTCTGATGAGTATGACAATAATGAAAGCTCAGGCCAGACTTGGGAGGATATGGAACGTGAATATGGTATCTCTATAGAGAAAAAGCCTGTAGAATCTTCGCCTGAGGACTTGTTGTATGATGATGATTTCTATCGAGAAATATTTAAAAATAGACCGATTGAAAATCAGCACCCTGAGGCTCCCTTAAGACCGAAGGGGGGAAGACTGTTTCAATATGATGATTCGGAGACATCTGAAAAACATGTTGAAGAGCATCCAAGTAATGATAAAGCTCAAACAGTTTTAGCTTCCGAGCATCATTACGATGAAGCGTCTACAACTCAACAAGGTACTCATGTTTCATCCAAGAAAACTTCAAGTAAATCAACTGGCTTTAGTACGAGTACAACTCGTTTAAGTAGAGAGTCTGTTACAGGGCCAACCTTAAGTGAACGATTGGCCGAATTCAAGCGAGATAAGGCTTCTAAAGAAGGAAAGGTACTCCTTGATACGAATATGGTAACGACTTCGCCAATCACTTCGACCAGTGTTTATACATCAAGTCATAAACGTATATCAAATCATGCTCTAAAAGAAGGCATGAAATGGTCTATTATCTTGAGTAAGCCTAAGGCTCTTGAACGCAGATATCGTTAAGTTGGGGTAGCCAATACGTTTATTAGTCATTAGAAAATATGGCTATCAAAATATTGGTCATAACGTCTACTGGATTATTGGTGATTCATGATCATCGTTATTTGCGGATAGATGTTGTATAGCAATTATAACGGCACATATCCTATGTGGTGCATATAATTACATATGGAAAGAGGTTCCTATTGGTCACCTATGTGACTATTAGGAACCTCTTTTTTATTGTCTTTTTTTGATGGAACTTTCACAATAATAGGGAAAGGAGTTCGTCTACAAGGAAAGGTGATAGTATGTATCGTAATGTGCGCGTTATACCTAAACAGTTACTGGAACAATTATATGTAGAGAAACAGTGGAGTGTTCGCGAGGTGGCAGAGTATTTTCAGTGTAGTGTAGATACTATTATGCGGCGTATGAAGGCATATGATATTGAGCGAAGACCGTTGAAGAAGGATATAAATATGGTTCATGTACAAGCTCTATATGAGTCAGGTAAGTGGTCATTACATTCTTTAGCGAAGCGTTATGATGTATCGATTACGACGATGGCAAGTCGGATGAAAGAATATGGACTAGCTTGTCAGCGTTCGACCAAGAATGTAGCTATCGATCCGGTGCGTATTTGTAGGGCCTATAAAAGTGGAAATACGTCAGACTCAATTGCGCGTATGTATGGCATATCCCGATGGAAAGTACATCATGTATTGCGTCATATGGGAATGTGTACAACGCTTAAAGTAAAACCATCTCGAAAGGTGGACGAGATGGCTTACTTGTATATTCATCATCATATGAGTACGGATGATATAGGTTTAGCTTACGGTATACGAGGGTCAACAGTGGCCATGTATTTACGGGAGCAAGGTATAGAAATTCGTTCAAATATATTAGAATTAGACGAAAATAGGATAAAAAACTTACGTGCTCAAGGGTATGGTGTTGCCAAAATTGCACAGATGATGGGCTGCTCTGCTTCTGCCGTAAGAAAACGACTAGCCATGAAAAAATATATCTCTCCTTGATGTAGTGCGGTAGATACTATATACTTAAATTTATACAATGATGGGAGGAATATTATGCTTGAAATTATATCTGCTTTAATACCGTTTTTCTTACTTGGCATAGCGGCCGCTGGTTTATCCCGTGTATCTGGGGTGGCACTGTCGATGATCATAGTACCAACACTATTGATTTGGGGAGCTAACGCGATTGATGTTATCGCCTTTATGCTGCTATTTGTGGTGTACAACAACTTTACAATGGAGACACAAGACGTTCGTTTAGATTATAAAGATCTTGTATTATTCCCTAAGTGGCGCTTGTGTATTCCCTTTATTTTGACTATTATTACAGCCTACTTTGTACCAGCTGCGGGCATTGCAGTGTTTATGGCTTGCTTTGTATTAGAACTATTGGCTACCGTGTATAAACGGATTCCTGAAAATAAACGTCCTCGTTTACACCGCGTTATCGTTACATCAGTTTTGAGTGCTGTTGTAACGGCTGTGGGTGCTTATGCAGGTCCCAAAATTCCTAGCGAATACTACTTCATCTGTGCTGGTTTAGCAATCTTAGTTATTACAGGCTTTGCATGGTATGTAGGTAACCATCGAGATACTTTTAGAGGTGCGTGGGAAACAATTTGGGCTGACTTTAATCTATTCTTGGGTATGTTTGGTGTGGAAGCATCTTATTATCCAGCAGCTCTAACTCGTTCTATTCCAAATCCAATGGATCGCATGCTACCAATGATTACTGTAGTAGGTGGTTATGCAGGTCTCATGGTGGTGTTTGGGTTGTATAATATCTTCTCCATACCATCCTTGATTACTGCTATTGGTGCTGCTATTGGTATTCGTCTATTTGGTTTGTACGAGTTTCCACGTCATGGCAGCTTCTCCTACTTGGCTATTGGCTTTGCTGTAGCTGCTGTTGTGTGCTTGTACCTCGTATCTCCAACACCAGTAGGTTTTGATTATATCAATACATTGGTATCTCAACCTATCGTTCAATAATGGTTGATCTTATAATCGTTGCTATATCTTTTTGTTAATATTGCTAATGTCTCACATGGTAGATAATTGAATTTGAATATGTGACATAGTTCATATATTGTGTTGAAAGTTGAGTCCATACTAGATTGTGAAAGGAGTTGATGCTCTGTGGCAGAAACAATTGAAACGAGACCATTTCCGCCATTCTTACCAAAGAATACGACGGTCATGATGATGGGAACATTCCCACCAACTTCCGAAAAGCGTTCTATGGAATTTCATTATCCTAACTTTCAAAATGATATGTGGCGCGTGTATGGCTTAGTATTCTTTGACGATAAGGAACACTTTAGAAAAGGTGAGGAAAAAGCCTTTGATGCGGATAAGATCAAAGCGTTCTTATCTGAAGCGGGGATTGCTTCTTGTCCTACTGTTTTGAAAGCTATACGCGAAAAGGGCAATGCATCGGATGCATTTCTTAAGGTCGTTGAACCTGTACCGCTTGCAGAGGTATTGGACCGAATTCCACACTGTAAACATATTGGTACCACAGGTGGTAAGGCCACAGAAATTTTGTTAAGCCTTTTGCCAGAAAAGGTTAAACTACCTAAAACAGGGGAGACAATTCCCTTTGTGTTTAACGGTCGTGAATTGACGTTAACACGATTGCCATCTACATCTCGTGCATATCCATTAAGCCTTGCCAAAAAGGCTGAAGCCTATAAAAATTTCTTTAAGGCTTGTGGATTACAAACGAAATAATCTTGATAAGTAAACTAATTTAATATGTATAAATAACACCTTTGTTGTTATATTGTATTTTTAATGATGCCATATAAACAGTCAAAGGTGTTTTTATTATCAAAAATTAATGTGAGTTAGAAAAATGGATATAACTATATTATGACTGGCTATGTATGTATTGTTATAAATAAAATTAATGATGTATATAACATTTTAATTCTTGATTTTTAGAGTGAGAGGTTTATAATTAACCTTTGTTGCAAATGGTTGACAATAGTTTAAGAAAATGGAGTTGATATTATGGATAAGGCTAAAGAGGCCTTATGGACAAGATCCTTTGTCCTTGATACTTTGATTAATTTCTTAGTATTTTTGATTTATTATTTATTAATCGTTATTATTGCGGTAGTAGCAAAGGATAATCTTCATGCCACAGCAAGTCAAGCTGGCTTGGCCGTTGGTATTTATATTATTGGTACTGTTGTTGCTCGTTTGTTAGCAGGACGGTTTATTAGTATCTTAGGCTGTCGTAAGATGTTGTACTTAGGTTTGTTGATTTACTTAGTTTCAACAGCTATGTACTTCTACACACCTAATTTATTGATGCTCGACAGTGTTCGTTTCTTAAATGGTTTTGCTTATGGTATTACATCTACAGCTACAAGTACAATCGTAGCCGCTATTATTCCAATGTCACGTCGTGGTGAAGGGATTAACTACTATGGTTTGTCTACATCTCTTGCCGCTGCAGTAGGTCCGTTTTTAGGTATTTTGATGCTTCATAGCCTTGGCTATGACTTTATCATCGCCTTCTGTGTTGCGCTTATCATCCTTTGTGGTATCGGTTCCGTTATCATGAAATTTAATGAACCTAAGCTCGATATTGATTCTGAAGAACATAAGGGCATTAAAATTTCCGATTATATCGAACCACGTATGAATTCTATTAGTCTTGTTTCTATACTAGTAGGTTTTGCATACTCTGGTGTTATCGGTTTTATGGCAGCTTATACAAAAGATTTAAACCTTATCTTAGCAGGTACATTCTTCTTTGTTGTATATGCTGTAGTTATTACTATAACAAGACCATTACTTGGTCTTGTATTTGATATGAAAGGGGAAAACTTCGTTCTTTACCCTTGCTTCATATCTTTAGCACTTGGTATTTTCTTGTTATCCATCGCTCACTCTACATGGCTTATACTCTTATCTGCTGTGTTTGTTGGTCTTGGTTACGGTACATTTATGTCAAACGGTCAAGCAGTAACTGTTAAAATCGTTCCTGTTCACCGCATTGGTGTTGCCACATCTACATACTTCATTGCCTTGGATATGGGCTTAGGTTTTGGTCCATACATTTTAGGTGCTATTAAAGAGGTAGTCGGTTATACAAGTATGTTCCATGTTACTGTTGTAGTAGCACTTCTTGCATTCGTTGCTTATTATTTCCTCTATGGCCGTTATGTAGGTACTGAAAAAGATCTTTCTTTGAAAGCTCACGCTGAAGAAGAACAAATCAGAAATCGTAAACGTAATGGAAAATTAGCATAACATTAGCTATATTTCTTACAATCACATAACATATAAAAAGGACTATACGAGATATCTCGTATAGTCCTTTTTATTGTTAAGGTATCTTAGGATTCCATTGTATTCTATACTACTAGTTTAGTATTTAAATATCCTTCAAATGCCATCTAGTAGTATAGGTGCATGGGAAGAAGTTACATCTAACCCATTATTTCTCAATATTAACGATGTTTACGATAATTTCTACGGCTTTTTTCATGTCATCAATACATGCGAATTCGTGACGACCATGTAGGTTTTCTACGCCAGTAAAGATATTAGGGGTAGGGATGCCCATGAAGGAAATTTTAGAACCATCTGTACCGCCACGGATAGGGTCGCAAATAGGCGTGATACCCGCTTTTTCCATAGCTGCTTTAGCTACGTTGACACATTCCATGTTGTCTTTGATGATATCGTACATATTGTAATATTGATCTTTTACGGATACTTCACATACTTCGCGGCCATAGATTTCGTTTAATGTTTGACCAGCTTGTAAGAAGAATGCTTTTTTTGCTTCGAACAATTTTTTGTCATGGTCGCGTATGATATAGTTCATTTTACCAGTATCTACTTGAGTTTCCATGCTCATGAGCATAAAGAAACCTTGGCGACCGCATGTGTGTTCTGGAACAGCAGCACCTGGCAATAGAGCATCGAATTGCATTGCTAATTTAGCACAGTTAATCATAATGCCTTTAGCAGTGCCTGTATGAACAGATACACCTCTTAATGTAACGGTGCCGCCAGCAGCATTAAATGTTTCGTATTCAAGTTGGCCAAGGCTTTCACCATCAATAGTATAAGCAAAATCAACAGGAAATTCTTTGACATCAAAGTGATCTGCACCGGTACCGATTTCTTCATCTGGGCCAAAGGCACACATGATTTTACCGTGCTTGATTTCTGGATGAGCTACGAGGTAGGCGAGGGCTTCCATGATTTCGCAGATGCCAGCTTTGTCGTCACCGCCTAGTAGTGTAAGACCATCGGTTACTACCAAGGATTTACCAATATAGTTCTTTAAATTAGGAAAATCTGCACGACGTGTGTAGATTTGATGTTCTTCGTTGAGGCAAATATCACTACCATCATAGTTTTCTACGATGCGAGGTTTGATGTTTTCCGCATTGTAATCAGCTGTGTCCATATGAGCGATGAAGCCGATAGCAGGGGCTTTTTCGTCTGTATTAGCATTGAGTGTACCGATGACAAAGCCGTTTTCACGATTGTAAATAACTTCGTCCAAGCCGATTGCTTTTAAATCAGGAACGAGCACATTAGTAGCAAAGTCTACTTGAGTTTGAGTACTTGGAATGGTTGTACTTTCCTCGTTAGACCGTGTATTTATGCTTGTATAGCGTACAAAACGTTCGACCATTGATTCCATAATGAGCCTCCTCGTAAGTAAACATACATCTTATACATACTGGTATAAAAACTGTATATAATAGAGATTCTTAATATACCTTCATTGTAGAACAGGGGCGGTGAAAATGCAAAATAAATATTTATGGAACGTGTGATATTTTATTCGCATAATGCATAGAAAACCATTGAACCATATATAGTGCCGTGTTAGTATAAAGGTGAATAGTTATACGTTTGTACATTTTCTGTGAGGAGGTTTTACCATGTCGGACGAAACTCGTTCTATTCCGCCCGTAGAACCCGTATTGGATCCTAAGAAGGATTACGTAGAGATTAACTCATATGTAGTATTCTGGGGCCTATTCTATGCGGCAATTTTCACACTGGCTGTAGGTTATTTATGTTTGAAAATTGGTCAAACAGTAGATGCCTTTGCTCCAGTATCTGTACTTGCTATGGGTACAGCAGTTATTTTGAAACGGCAAAATGCTTTTGCCGAAACGGTTCACATTCAGGCTATCGCTAGTTCTAGTACGAACACATTAGCTGGTGCGATGTTCTTCTTACCAGCTCTATACATTTGGAATGTTACAGATGTAACCTTTGTACAAATGGCGATTCCTATTATCCTTGGTGGCGTACTTGGTGTTCTATTATGCGTTATGTTCCGTCGCTACTTTGTTGAGGAAATGCACTATGTGTATCCGTTCCCAAGCGGTCGTGCTGCTGCTGAAGTACTAATGAGTAATGAAGGTAGCAAAGCGAAACTTATGCTTGGTTCTGGTCTTATCGCTCTTGTATATGACTTTATTCTTAACAGCCTTGGTTGGTGGGAAGAGGTTATCCGTACTACCGCATTTAAATGGGGTTCTGCTCTAGCAGATTCGACTAAGTTAAATGCTGCTGTAGATACAGATGCTGCGTTGCTTGGCCTTGGTTACTTCACAGGCTTACGGTATGCGGCTATTATCGCAGCTGGTTCCTTCTTCTCTTGGTTCGTATGTATTCCGATTGTATACTATTTAGCTCCGGAACATATCATGCAAATCAATGGGCATGCAGTTCCACTTGCAGAAGCTCCTATTCGTAAAGTATTCTTAGACTATGTTCGCCATATTGGTATCGGTATGCTTGCTATGGCAGGTATCATCGGATTGCTCAATATGTCTAAGGTAGTAGCTAGTGTTGTTAAAAATGCAGTGCTTGATATTTTCAGTTCCAAAACTGTAGATGTTAACTTGCTTCGTACACAACGCGACGTGCCTACATCTTGGATTGGCGCTGGCATCTTGTTATGTACAGTTCTATTTGCAGCATATTTCCACTTTATGTATGCTGAAAGCTTCTCCCAAACAATCGTAGCATTTTTAATCGTTCTAATTATGTCCTTCTTATTATCTGTAGTAGGTATTAGCTCCATTGCTTATACGGGTACAGAACCAGTATCTGGTATGACAATCTTCATGATTATCATCTCCGCTGTATGCTTAACAGCTGCAGGTATGACTGGTAAAGTAGGTATGATTGCAGTCCTAATGATGGCTTCCTTCATCGGTACAACTATCGGTATGGCTGGTAACTTCATGTCTGAGCTTAAAGTGGCTCATATGACAGGTGCTACACCTAAGAAAATGGAACAATGGCAAATCGTTGGTACCATTCTTTGTGCCGTACTTTCTGTAGGTGTTATGATCCTCTTGAACGATGCATATGGCTTCGTAGGGGACCATGCATTAAATGCTCCACAAGCGAATGCTATGGCTGCTATCATTGAACCAATGATGACTGGTGGTAGTGCTCAATGGCCTCTATACATGGCTGGTGCATTATTCGCTATTATCTTGTGGATGGTAAAAGTTCCACCATTGGCATTTGCACTTGGTACGTACTTGCCAATGGAAATCAACACACCATTACTTATCGGTGGTCTGATTGCATACTTCGTACAAAATAGTACAAAAGATAAAGAATTGGCAGATCTTCGCTTCTCTAAAGGTAGCACAATTGCGTCTGGTCTCGTAGCTGGTGGTGCTATTGGTTCTCTATTCAGTGCTGTACTTCGTATTGCAGGTGTTGATGTATTCGCTCAAGACTGGGTTGAAACACCGGAAGCAACATACCTCAGTATTGTAATGTACTTGTTACTCTGTGTGTTCTTGTACAAAGTAGCTATGTACGTAAAAGCTAAAAAAGCTAAATAAAGAATAAGATATATCCTTAAGAATGTGAGTGTTTTGTTTGATTAAAAATTGTTAGAAATTCTCCACTCTAGGGATGACCGCCTTTACCGAGGTTTTGTTTAATTGGTAAAGGCGGTCTTTTTTGATATAACTAAAAACTATATTTATGTAAAGCCTATTTATATGGTTGGAATTATTGACCTAGAATATATATGGTGATATGATAGCAATATTGTAATACTTTTATAGGTATTATACTGAGTTCATATTTTATGTATATAGAGATATACTCGAAGGAATAGGATATAAGATTTGTTCTGTATTGAATAGAGTCTTACATTTAGGTGAAGCATGAAGTTTAAGAAAATAGCAGCTCTTTTGGGAGCTTTTACCATTGCTAGTAGTTTGTTTATTGCTGGTTGTGGTAATACAGGTAATAGTCAAAAAACATGGCGCGTTGGTACAGATGCAACATATGCACCATTTGGATTCAAAGATAAAGATAGTGGGAAATTAGCAGGTTTTGATATCGATATTATTAATGCCATTGCTCAAGAAGAGGGCATTGAAGCAGATGTTCAAAACTTGAACTTTGATGCACTGTTACCTGCATTACAAAGTAATACTATCGATATTGCTATCTCTGATATGACTATCTCTGAAGATCGAGCAAAATCTGTTGATTTTAGTAAGCCTTACTATATAGCTGGTAATGGTCTTGTAGTTAATATTGATAATACTACAATTAATAGCTTTAAAGATTTAGAAGGGAAGCGCATCGGTGTATCTATCGGATCTACTGGTGCAGAAATTGCTAGCAAGATTCCAAATGCTGATGTACATCAGTTTAATATTATCGTTGATGCCTTTTTAGAACTACAAAATAAAGGCGTTGATGTAGTTATTAATGATACGCCGGTAAACGAATATTATGTTAATGGTAAGGGCAAAGGTATCGCAAAGGTTACTGGAGAGGACTATGATGCGGCACCACTTGGTATTGCTGTGAAAAAAGGTAATGCAGAGGTACTTAATAAAATTAACGATGGTCTAGCTAAGATTAAAGCAAATGGCAAATATGCTGAGATTTATAAAAAATGGTTTGGTAAAGAACCACCAGCAGAGGATTTGAAATAGTTTGTGAACGTATCGCATAAACACAAGATATAGATGTGTTTATGCGGTATGCCTTATTGATGAGGCATGTATAGAATGGGTGATAGAATGGCTAAACGTAATGCATTTTTAAAGATTATAAAAGAAAAAGGTTCCTTAGTGCTAGATGGTGCTTTTGGGACTGAATTGGAACGTCATGGGTGTGATATTCATGATAAGTTATGGTCCTCAAAAATGCTGATAGAAAATCCAGATATCATCAAAAAAGTTCACATTTCCTACTTAGCGGCAGGGGCAGATATTATTGAAAGCTCTGGTTATCAAGCGACTGTAGCGGGCTTTAAAGCACAAGGTTTTGGTACTGAAGAGGCCATCGATCTTGTGAAGTTATCTGTTCGTTTAGCCGTACAAGCGCGTAATGAGTTTCTTGAAGCAAAAGCGAATGGGGCTCTCACCTTACGGGGGATTACTCTTGGTGAAGAAACACCAGAAGGGGTTAAATACTTTTCTGAAGGTGCATTGCCTAAACCGTTAGTAGCGGCTTCTGTGGGGCCTTATGGGGCGTTTTTGGCGGATGGTTCTGAGTATCGTGGTGACTATGGTGTACAAACAGAATATCTTGAAGTATTTCATATTCCTCGCTTAGCATTATTCTGTGAAGAAAATCCCGATATAATCGCTTGTGAAACTATTCCGTCTTATGATGAAGCCATTGCTGTAGCGCGAGCATTATCTGATCCATTCACAACGAAAGGGATTCCTGCATGGATTTCATTCTCTTGTAAGGATGAACATCATATTTCTAGTGGTGAAACTATTATAAAATGTGCAGAGATGATTGATAAAGTGCGACCTGTAACGGGCATTGGTATTAACTGCACGGCACCAGAATATGTAGAGTCTTTAATTAAAGATATACGTTCTGTAACAGATAAACCAATCGCGGTATACCCAAATCTTGGGGAAACTTATGATGAGGTTACAAAAACTTGGTCTGGTGGGCAGATGTCGTTTATTGAGTATATTGATATTTGGCGTAAAGCTGGTGCCAATGTAATTGGTGGGTGCTGTCGCACTAATCCTGATGTGATTAGGGAGGTAGCCAATATATTGCATAATTGAATGACTCCTTACTAAAATGGGGAATATTAAAGGCTATTCGAGGTATAATCGAATAGCCTTTTTGGGGTTATAGGACAAAACGTGTTGGTACTTTAATCCCAATCATTGAAAGATAATT